>Ga0181520_10000059_pt1 | contig 202495 bp, 197 predicted proteins | sample PEATcosm2014_Bin_29_FD_132451 | JGI IMG/M metagenome (GOLD analysis project Ga0181520, IMG submission 132451) | Peatland microbial communities from MTU Mesocosm Facility, Houghton, MI, USA - PEATcosm2014_Bin02_30_metaG | ecosystem: Environmental > Terrestrial > Soil > Wetlands > Peat | place...
CGCGACGTGGACGGTGGGCGGGGACACGCCGCTCGGCTACCTGGAGGCGAACCAGAACGCTGACGGCGGCTACACCTTCCCCGGGAACTCCGGCCCCGACCCCTTCACCACCAGCCAGGTCCCGCTCGCGCTGGAGCGGCTGGCGTTCCCGGTTGCCTTCGGTGACGGCGTCGGATACGTGCCGGGGACCACGCTCAGCCCCTTCCCGAGCTCGTCGGCGATCCCCACCCCGACCGCCTCCCCGCCGTCCGCTCCCCCGGCAGGGGTGATCACGCCGTCGACCTCCCCTGCCGCGGCCGCGTCGTCGCCGGCGGCGTCGCAGGTGCAGGCGGTGTCGGCCCAGGCCAGTCCCGCCGCCTCGACGCCCACGCCGGCGGCGATCGCGACGCCCGAGGGGGCCGTCCCTGTGATCGGGATGCCGTCGGTCGCATCCCCCAAGGGCGGCGGCGGCGGGTCGCTGCCGGGCTGGCTCATCTACGCGGTGGTCGCGCTGGGGGTGGCCGTGGTCGTCGGCGGGGGCGGGCTGGTGCTGGCCATGCGGCGATGATCAGGCGGGGGGTGGTCCACGTCGTGACCGTCGTCGCCCTCGGCGCCGCGGCCGGTCTGGGCGCCAGCGCGGCCCGGCTGCTCCCGGCGGCCGCCCCCTGCAGGGCCGCGAGCTACAGCGGCCACGTGACCCTGATGGTCGAGCACGGGGACGGCCAGGTGATCGGGCTGTGCATCGGCTTCGACGGTGGGAGCATCACCGGCGAGCAGATCCTCCAGGCCAGCGGGCTGGAGTACGCGGCGCAGAGCTACGGCTCGCTCGGCGACGCGGTCTGCCAGATCGACGGCGAGCCCACCGCCTACAGCTCCTGCCTGCCCGGCGGCGGCTCCTACTGGGCCCTCTTCGTGGCGCGCGGCGGTGGCAGCTGGCAGGAGGCGAGCAGCGGCATCTCCAGCGAGACGTTCACGAGCGGTGACGCCGAGGGCTTCCGCTACGACCCCCAGGACGGGCCCGACCCGCCGCCACCCTCCCCCGCCGGCATCTGCGCCGCCGCGCTCGCCACTCCCTCCGTCGCGGCCGCGGCCTCGGGGAGCGGGTCGTCGGGGGGGGCGCCGCCCCCCGCCTCGCAGCCGTCGGTGACGAGCGCGGCCTCGGCCGCACCGACCCCCGCGACCCTACCGGCGCCGGCGGTGATCGCCGCGGGTGACCAGGGACACCTGTCGGCGACCGCCTCGACGGCCCGGACGCCGTCCGCTGGGCTCAGCCCGGCGCTGCTCGTCGTCGCGGCGGTGTTGGGGGCGCTGGCCGGGCTGCTGGTGGTCCAGATGGCCCTCCGGCGCAGGCGGGCGTGAGCACCCGCTCGCTGGCGGCGTGGTCGGGGGCGGGGCTGGTCATCGTCCTCTCCACCAGCAACCCCGTCTACCGGGCGGTCGTCCTCCTCTGCGCCTGCAACCTCCTCCTCGCCCGGGCTCGCGGTGGCCCGGGTCCGCGGCTGCTCCTGGTGGGCATCACGGTCGCGGCCCTGACGTCGACGGCGATCACCCTCCTGCTCAGCCACACCGGTCAGCAGGTGCTGGTGCGGCTCCCCACGGCCATCCCGGCGATCGGTGGGGCGCTGACCCTCGAAGCGCTGGCCTTCGGTCTGGCCACCGGGTTGGGCATCGCCGCCGCACTGCTCACGGTGGCCCCGTTCACCTTGATCAGCCAGCCCCACGAGCTGGTCGATGCACTGCCGCCGGCGCTGGCGCGCACCGGTGCCGCGGTCGGCGCCGCCCTCAACCTCATTCCCGGCACGGTGCGCGGCGCCGCCGAGGTCCGCGACGCGCAGCGGATGCGCGGCTGGCGAGCGCGCCACGTCGTCGACTGGCCGGCGGTGGCGGTGCCGGTGGTCCTCACCGCCATCGAGGGTTCCCTGACCCTCGCCGAGGCGATGGAATCGCGCGGCTACGGCGCCGCGACCCGCACCCACTTCGCCGTCGAGCACTGGACCGCCTTCGACACGCTGGTCGCCCTGTCGGCGCTGCTCGCCGCGGCGGCGTTCCTGCTCCTCACGCTCACCGGTCAGGCGCCCGGCTGGTTCCCCTTCCCGGTGCTCACTGCACCCCCGGTGAGCATGCCCGCCGTGCTCTGCTGCGCGGTGCTGGTCCTGCCCTCGCTCCGGGGGGGGCGCTAGATGGCGATGGTTGCCTTCGCCGGGCTTCACTACGCATATCCCGAGACGGTGGTTCGGGTTCTCGACGGGCTCGACCTCGAGATCGACGCCGGCCTGGTGCTGCTCACCGGCTCCTCGGGGAGCGGCAAGTCCACCCTGCTCCGGGTCTGCAACGGCCTCATCCCCCACTTCCACGGCGGCGTGATCGGGGGCAGTGCTCGCGTCCTCGGTCACGACGTGCTGCGCACCCCCACCCGCGAGATGGCCCGTGACGTCGGCTTCGTCTTCCAGGATCCCGAGCTGCAGGCCGTCTACCCGACCGTCGAGCGCGACGCCGCCTTCGGCCTCGAGAATCTCGGGGTCGGCCGAGCCGAGATGCTGCGCCGGGTCGCGGACGCGCTCGAGAGGTGCGGTATCAGCCACCTCCGCACCCGTGCCGTCACCACCCTCTCGGGGGGCGAGCGCCAGCGCTTGGCGCTGGCCGGGGTGCTGGCGATGCGGCCCCGCCTCCTCGTCCTCGACGAGCCGTTCTCGCAGCTGGACCCGGAGGGTTCGAGCGCCCTGCGCCAGGCGCTGGTCGCCGCGGTCGCGTCCGGCACCACGGCGCTGGTGGCGGAGCACCGCCACCACGCGATCGGCGACCGCGCCGGGCGGTGGCTGCGGATGCAGGGCGGACACATCGTCGAGCTGCCGCCCGAGCCTCCGCCCGAGGTGGTGGCACCGGCGCGCCGGAGCGGGCAGCCGCCGTCCGAGCTGAGCTGGCGGCTCGATCGGGTGAACGCAGGCCATGCCGGGGTGGCGGTCCTGCACGACCTCGAGCTGGCCGCGGGGGGCGGCGAGGTGGTCGCGCTCACCGGGGCCAACGGCAGCGGCAAGTCCACCCTGCTGCGCACGATCGCCGGGCTGCTGCCTCCGCTCGCCGGCCGCGTGGAGCGGCGACCGGGACGGATCGCCTATCTGCCCCAGAACCCGTCGGCTCTCCTCCATCGCGCGACGGTGCGCTCGGAGATCGAGTGGACGCTGCGCCGCACCCGCTCTGCGGGCGGTCCGGAGGCGGTGCTCGAGCAGCTCGGTCTGAGCGCGCTCGCCGACCGCGATCCCCGGGACCTCAGCAGCGGCCAGCGGCAGCGCGCGGCGCTTGCCGCCGTGCTCGCCGGCGACCCCCCGCTCCTGCTCCTCGACGAGCCGACCCGCGGCATGGACCGCGAGGCGCGCGCGGCGCTGACGGCGGCCGTGACCCGCATCGCCGCCATGGGCGGAAGTGCGGTCGTCGCCACCCACGATCAGGAGCTGGCGGCGGCGGTCGCCACCCGGGTTGTCGAGCTGCATGACGGGGCCGCCCGCGAGGCGCGGGCGCCGCTCCTGGTGTCGCCATGACGCTGATCGCGGTGTCGCTGCTTGGGACGCTGCTCTTCGTCTGGCCCTTCATCGCCTCGGACGCACCGGCGCCGCTGGTGGCTCTCTCCCTGGCGCTGGGGACGCTCGCCGTCCTCGCCGCCGTGGAGGCGGCGACGCGCCGCCTCGACGCCCGGCGCTTCGCGCTCATCGCCGCCATCGCCGGCATCGACTCCGCGCTCCGGCTCGTGCTGGTGACCGGCGTCGGCGGCTTCAGCCCGATCTTCTTCCTCATCCTCGTCGCCGGCTACGTGTATGGGCCGTCCTTCGGGTTCATCTGCGGCGCCACCTCGCTGCTGGCGTCGGCGGTGGCCACCGGGGGGATCGGTCCCTGGCTCCCCTATGAGATGTTCGGCTGCGGCTGGACCGGTGCCGTGGCCGGCATGGCGGGCCTCAACCGGCGCTCGACACCGGGGCTGCGGGACATCGCCGTCCTGGCCCTGGTGAGCATCGTCGCCGGATACGCCTACGGGGCCCTGCTCGATGTCTGGGATTGGACCACCTTCTACCGGGGCAGCCCGTCGTTCGGCTTCCTGCCGGGTGCGGGGACGGTCATCCTGCTGCAGCGCTTCTCGCGCTTCTACCTGGCCACCTCGGCGGTGTGGGACACGCTCCGCGCGGCCGGGGATGCGCTCGCGGTAATCGTCCTGGGCGCGCCGGTGCTGACCGGGCTGGCCCGGGTGCGGAGCCGGCTGAGCTTCACCATCGCCGACCGCGGCGCGACCGCGGGCGATTGACGGGCAGCGTCGGCCCATCCCGTCGACCTGGAGGGTGCGAGCACTGGGAGGCCTCAGCCCGGTTTCAGCCGCCTCTCAGAGCCCTCTCAGTGGCCGCGATCGGTGCAGTCGTACGGTTGGCGCGTGGCTCGATGCACACCGACGTTGACAACCGGAGATCGGCCGCGGCCGGCGCGCAGGCCGGCTGTCTCCATGATGCGGTGGCGGACGGCGGGCGTTGCCACCGTGCTCGCCCCGCTCGCCCTCGCGGCCTGCGGGTCCGCGTCGAGCACCTCCGCAGAGCCGCTCGCCAGCGCTCCCCCGCCGACGTCATCGGGCAGCCAGCTGACCCCGCTCGGCCAGACGCCCGGGCCGGTGCCCGCCGAGTACCAGTCGGAGTACGCCACCGTCCAGGCCTACGCGCAGTCCTTCGAGAGCCTCTCCGGCGGCTCGCCTGCCGGTGGCTCGACCGCCGTCGGTGCTGAGCTCCTCTCCGCCAACGGCAACATCGGCAGCGGCCTCCTCGACCCGCAGGCCATCTCCGGGGTGGAGGCGGAGCTCAACGCCTACCAGGCCCTCGGCGTCCAGGGCGTGACCGTCTGCGTCTCCTTCCCCCTGCTCCTGCCCAGCACCCCGGGCAGCTCCGGCTACCTCAGCTTCTACGAGCAGGTGGCCCAGCAGGTCCACTCCCGGGGGATGGTCCTCTCGGTCGAGGAGAACCCGGTCTTCTCCGGCACCCCGCTGACCTCGCTCTCCTTCAGCTACGCGGGGCTCACCCTCCCCAGCTATGCCGCCGAGGAGCAGCAGCAGGCGCAGCTGATCATCAACGACATGAAGCCGGCATACCTCTCGCTGCTCACCGAGCCGGACACCTTCTCGAGCGTGCTCCACCTCACCCTCGACACCCCGGCGACCGCGGCCCAGGTGGTGAGCGACGAGATCGCCGGCCTCAGCCGCGGCTCCACCCTGGTCGGTGCAGGCAGCGGCACCTGGTCGAGCCCGGCCATCGACCAGTCGCTGCTCACCACCTCGATCGACTACCTCGACGTCCACGTCTATCCGCTCGCCCCCGCCGACATCACCAACCTGGAGAGCGATGTGACGGCAGCCAGGTCAGCGCACAAGCCGCTGGTCATGGACGAGACCTGGCTCTACAAGGATTTCACCAACGGCAGCTTCGGTCCCGCCGGCACCTCCGAGCTGGCCGGTGACGGGGCCGTCAACGAGCAGAAGGATGTGAGCTTCGGCTTCTGGGAGCCGCTCGACCAGAGCTACGTCACCGCGATGGTGAACTACGTGCGCTCGCAGGGCTTCTCCTACGTGGCCTTCTTCGACGGTGCCCGCTGCTTCTTCGGTTACCTGACCTGGACCCCCCAGCTGGATGCGGACTCGTACTCGGTGCTGATCCAGGCCTACAACCAGATGGTCTCGGCCAACCTCCGCAGCCTGTCGGCGTCGGGCACCGGGCTGAGCCTGCAGAGGGCAATCGCCGGCACCTCGAACTGAGGCGCTGCGCCTACAGGCGGCGTCGCGCGTGGCGGCGGCTCCGCGGGCGGGCGAAAGATGTCAGCCGGGCGGGCCGGCCTCCACCTCCCTGGCCGGGTCCGTGCCCAGCGGCTCCTGGGCCGCCGAGACGCTGCGCTGAGGAGCCATGGTCACGCTCGCACCGCCCGTCGGCTCGGGGCGTCCGGCCAGCGCGTAGATCTCGGAACCGTCCACGGTCTCCTCGGTGACGAGAAGCTGCGCCAGCTTGTCGAGCACGTCGCGGTGCTCCGTGAGTATCTCGACGGCGCGCTTCTCGGCCTGGACCAGCAGCCGCGACACCTCGGCGTCGACGGTCGCCTGGGTCTGCTCCGCGAAGGGGCGGCTGGTGAGCTGGCTGCCGCCACCCCCGAGGAAGACGGAACCCCCCTCCGGATAGCCCACCGGCCCGAGGGCCGGCGAGAGCCCGAACTCGCGCACCATCTTGACCGCCAGGTCCGTCGCCCGAGCGAGATCGTTGGAGGCGCCGGTCGAGCCCTGGCCGAGGACGACCAGCTCGCCGGCGCGGCCCCCGAGGTATACCGCCAGCGTCTGGTTGAGGTAATCCTCGCCGTACAGGTGCCGCTCGATGAGAGGCAGCTGTTCGGTCACACCCAGCGCCTGGCCGGCGGGAAGGATGGTCACCTTGGCGACCGGGTCGGCCTTCTCCGAGTACACGGCGACCAGAGCGTGGCCGGCCTCGTGGACGGCGACCGAATGCTGCTCCTCGGGAAGCAGGACGTTGGAGCCCTCGCGCCGGCCCAGGATGATGCGATCGCGCGCGTCGTCGAAATCCTGGGCGGTGAGCACGTCGCGACCCACTCGCACTGCGCAGATCGCCGCCTCGTTGACCAGGTTGGCGAGGTCCGCACCGGAGAAGCCGGGTGTCCCCCTCGCCACCACGTCGAGGTTCAGGCTCGGGTCGAGCTGCTTGCCACGGCAGTGGACCTGGAGGATGGCCAGCCGCTCGCGCAGGTTGGGCAGCGGAACCGTGACCTGGCGGTCGAAGCGGCCCGGCCGGAGCAGTGCGGGGTCCAGGATCTCGGGTCGGTTGGTGGCACCGAGGACGACGACCCCCATGGCGGGGTCGAATCCGTCCATCTCGGCGAGCAACTGGTTGAGGGTCTGCTCCCGCTCGTCGTTGGCGACGGCCGCGCCCGCACCGCCCCGGCGCTGACCGATGGCGTCGATCTCGTCGACGAAGATGATCGCCGGAGCTCGCTTGCGGGCCTCCTGGAAGAGGTCGCGGACCCGCGCCGCTCCGACACCGACGAACATCTCGACGAAGCTCGAGCCCGTGACCGAGAAGAAGGGGACGTTTGCCTCCCCCGCCACGGCTCGGGCGAGCAGGGTCTTGCCGGTGCCGGGAGGACCGATCATGAGGATGCCCCGTGGCGCCATCGCTCCCGCCCTCGCGTACCGCTCCGGGCGCTGGAGGAAGTCGACGACCTCACGGATCTCCTGCTTGGCGCCCTCGTACCCGGCCACGTCGGCGAAGGTCGTCTGGGGGCGCTCCTCGTCGAACACCTTGGCGTTGGACCGGCCGACCCCGAGTGCTCCCTGCAGTCCACCACCGGAGGCTCCCTTGGAGAGGCGCCACCACAGCCAGCCGACGATGAGGAAGGGGCCCAGCAGCAGGATCCAGGTGAGGATGTCGGAACCCAGGGAGCTGGAGGTCCCCGCCGTGATCTGCACGCCGTCCTGCTGCAGCTCGGTGAGGAACGCCTGCCCGGCCTGCGTGGGGACCGCCGTCGTGAACTGATCGCCGTTGGCGAGAGTGCCGGTGGCACTCTGATCCGAGTTGAGGGTGACCGACGTCACCTTGTGGGCGGAGACGTCGCTCAGGAACTGCGAGTAGGTGAGCTGGGTCGTGCTCTCCACCGCGGGGAGGACGTAGAAGATGACGATGAAGATGGCGAGGGCGATGAGCCAGAGGTAGTGACGCCACCACGGCGGTTGCGGGGGCGCAACCTGAGCTCCCTTGTCCCGCGTCGCCGGGGAGGTCGCCTGCTTGCTCATGAGCTGCCTCTCTCCGTCCTGCCGGAGCGCCGAAATCGGGCCGGATCGTACGCCATCCATCTCCCGGGCGTGGGGGCGACCCCGGGCGTGGTGAGCGCCACCCTGCGCTCCCGGTGCCGGCGGCGCGCCACGATGCCGCTGGACGGCCCCATCGGACGCGAGCACTCCGCCACCCCGCGTCCGGCCCGCTCCCGATCCCACGTGCCCCTGAGGCGGCAGGGCCACGCGGCCCATCTCGATGCGGGCATTGGGGAACAGTCGCCGAGGACCGTCGGCTTGCCATCGGCGCTCCCGGGGTCCACCGTGAATCCGCCGATCCGCCCCGTGTGGAGGCGGCCACCGGGAGACAATCCTCGCGCACGCCATGGAACAGACGACAGCAAAGCCCAGCCAATCCGAGACGGACGGTCCCGGGCCGGTCGTGATCGAGGTCATCACCGGCGCCCCCTTCCCCGCCGTCGTCTTCGACATCCGCGAGGCGAGGATCGTGGCGGCAAGCCCCTCCGCTCACGCCCTGCTGGCGCCCGATGACGGTGACCTCACCGGTCGCAGGCTGGAGAGCTTCTTCGCCGACGGGCTCTCCGGCGCGCTCGACCTCCTCATGGCGGGCAGGTTGCAGAGCTACGCCACCTCGCACTCCCTCCGGCGGGGGTCGGCGCCGCCGCTCACCGTGCACGTGTGGGTGCAGGCTATCGGCAGGGAGATGCCACCCCGGTTCGCCGTTGCGGTGCTGGCGAGCGCTGCCGCCCGCGCCGGGCTCCGCCTCCCCGCCCCGGCCTCTCCCGGACTCACGCCGGTGGTGGGGACGGCCGACGAGGGTCTGATGATCGAGCGGATCAGCAGTGACGTCGAAGCCCTGCTCGGCTACCGCCCAGCGGATGTCACCGGGCGCTCGATCCTCACGCTCGTGGACCGGAGCTGCGTCGCCGGCCTGGCCGACGCCGCCGCCCAGGTGGCGGAGAGCCGAGCCGGCGTGTTCCTCGAGGTCGTCGCCCGTGCGCGGGGCGGCGAGGAGATCCTGCTCGAGGCTGTGCTCTGGCCCTTGCTGCCCGCGCCACGCTTGGGGTTCGCGCTGCTGCCCCGGCCGGCCGCGGAGCACGCCGACGGCAGCCGGGCCGAGGTGGAGGCTCAGGTGACCCGGCTGGCCAGAGCCGGCGCCCTGGAACTGCTCGGGCGCGTGACCGTGGCGCCGCGCTGGCGCGACCCCTCCGCTGCCGGCCAGTTCACCACGCGAGAGCTGGAGATCGTCGGCCGGTTGGTCTCGGGTGACAGGGTCCCGGCCATCGCCGCCGCTCTCTTCGTCAGCCAGAGCACCGTGCGCAACCACCTCCTATCGGTGTACGGGAAGCTCGGCGTCCACTCCCAGCAGGAATTGATCGATGCATTTCGTGACAAGCCCGCCTCTCGCTAGCTCCAGCCGGCGCCTGCGGATCCCAGCCAGCGGGTGACCTCGAGCGGCGGCAGCGCGGGCGACCAGAGGTAGCCCCGCCCGCCATCGCAGCCGACCCACTCCAGCTGATCCCGGTGTTTGTAGTTGTGGGCACCCTCCTCCACCGCCGCCCGCCTGAGCTCATGGGTCAGGCGGAGCACCAGCCGGACGAGGGAGGCGTCGACCCCCTGGCCCACGATGCCGGCGAGGACGGCGCCGTTCATCTGGAGCCCGTCCATGGGGTACCCCGGAACATAGAGCAGCGCGGAGTACGCGGTGCCCACATCGTCGATCGCGATCCGCAGACCCATGTCGCGAAGGCGGCCGGCGATCCGCACGACGCGGGCGGGATCCGCCGCCACGTCGGTCTCGGCGATCTCCAGGCTCGTCAATCGTCCCCAGTCGAGTTCGGTCGCGGCAAGCATCTCGCGCACGCGCTGGCGCAGCAGCGGATCGACCAGCTCTCTCGCCGACAGGCTCACACAGACCTGGAACGGCGGGTCGCCGCCCGCCGTAGGCCAGTCGGTCGCCTCCGCCAGGGCGGTGTAGAGCACCCACGAGCGGATCCGGCCCATGCCGACCGATTCCTCAACGGCACCGACCGCGAGCACGGCCGCCGCTCTAGTGACCGTCATGCTGCGATCGACCGTCCCCTCGGGTCTCGCCCCGCCGCTCCACCATGTCCGTCACCTCGGCGGGGATTCAGCCCGGCCGGGAGAGCGCGCCCCCGGGGCCTTCCACTGAGGCGGGGGCACCGTCTCCCGAGGCCGGCCGTGCCGCTCAGGATGGATACCTGCACCCAGCATCGCGTGCGGGGACGCTCAATGGAATAGACGGCGTATCACTCCGATGCGGACGCCGATACCCGTCCGTCCGCCTCCGACCCTGCTCTGCGGATCAGGGCGCCGCGGGGCGCCCCTGCGTGCTCAGCGCCTCGATCGTCATCTCGAGCGCGTCGAGGGCGGTGCGGATCCGGGCCAGCGCATCCTGCACCCGGTCCTCCGGCTCCGCGAGGTACGCCTGCCACATGCGCCCCGCCCGGGCCAGCCGGATGCGCCGAACCTCGGCGTAGGCAGCTTCGACATCGGCGCAGAGGCGCTCCATCCCCGCTGTGGCGTGCAACCGCGCCCGGTCCCTGTCCCAGGCGTTGGTCCGGAGCAGCCGCTCGGGCAGCCGGCCTCGCCCCAGCGCTTCGTCGATCTTCTCCTCAGAGTCGGCGAGCTCTGCGGCGACGACACGCAGGGTGGCGATGGGCTGCGAAACGGGCGTCCCCGGATCGGATCGCCGCCCGGAACGCCGACTTCCACGCCATCGCGCAAGCAGATCGGGCATCGCGCGCGCAGGCTAGCAGCACCGGCGCTACGCTTGCGAAATGCGACCCCTTCGGTACTCCATCAACGTCACCCTGGATGGGTGCTGCGATCATCTTGCCATCCCCGCGGACGAGGAGTTGCATCGTCACGCGGCCGAGAACCTCGACCAGGTCGATGCCCTTCTCTTCGGCCGGGTGACGTACGAGATGATGGAATCTGCGTGGCGGCTGCCCGCGCCGGCGGGAGCGAGACCTGATTGGATGGAACCCTTCGCCCAGACGATCAACGCGGCAAAGAAGTACGTCGTGTCGAGCACCCTGGAGCGGGTCGATTGGAACGCGGAGCTGGTGCGCGGGGATCTGGGCAATGCCGTCCAGGAACTCAAGCGGGAGCCGGGCAGGGGACTGCTCGTGGGAGGTGTGATGCTCCCGCTGGCGTTGACGGAGCTGGGATTGATCGATGAGTACGAGCTCGTCGTGCATCCCAGGCTCGCGGGCCACGGGCCGACGCTGTTCGCGGGGCTGTCGAAATACGTCGACCTGAGACTCGTGAGCCGGCTGGAGTTCGGCTCGGGTGCGGTGGCGCTGCGGTACGAGCCGAGAAGGTAGCCATCGGGCTTCTCAGCCCGAGCCGGCCGCCCGACGGCTCCCCGGGTTTCGTCGCCCTCAGCCGGTGACGTTGCGCGGGGTTGACTATTACCTACTGGTTATATAATCTTACGGTTATGCCTACTGACGATCCCCTGAGCCGCGCCTTCGCCGCCCTTGCCGATCCCACCCGCCGGGCCATCCTCGAACGCCTCGCGGGCGGCGAGGCCGGCGTCGTCGAGCTGGCAGACGCCTCCACGCTCACGCAGCCCGCTATCACCAAACACCTCAAGGTGCTGGAGCGGGCAGGTCTCATCGGCCGGGCCCGCGACGGCCAGCGCCGCCCGGCGAGGCTCCATCTCGAGGGCCTGATCCCGGTGGACGACTGGCTCCGGCGAGCCCACTCCGAATGGTCTGACCGCCTCGACCGTCTCGAGGCCCATCTCGCCACCCGAACCGAGACAACCACTTCACAGGAGAGCCCCCATGCCTGAGACCCATGCCGCCGTCGATCTGCGATCCGCCACCGCGACCCAGCAGCTCGTCCTCGAGCGCAACATCAAGGCCTCGCCGGAGCGGGTCTTCGACGCCTTCACCGACCCGGACCAGCTCAGGCAATGGTGGTGGCCCAAGGGCTTCACCTGCCCCGCAGCGGAGGTCGACCTTCGCGTCGGCGGGATGTACCGGCTCGCGATGGAGTGGCCCGACTTCATCCCCACCGACCAGCAGTTCTCCCACTACCTGGGAGGCGAGTACTACGAGATCGAGCGCCCGCATCGCCTCGTCATGAGCGGCCGCGCCATCAACGACGAGCACGGAGAGCTCTTCGCCACGCTCATCGAGATGACCTTCGAGGCCCGCGATGGAGGTACCGCACTCACCGTCCGCCAGTCCTACTTCGAGCCGATGCCTCCCGCTGAGGCGATGGGTGGTGCCGAGCAGGGCTGGTCCGAGCAGCTCGACAAGCTCGAGCTTCTGCTCGCCGGCTGACGACGAGAGACGGAGCGCGGGCGGCGGCGGGCCGTCCGCGCTCCCGTCGCTGGCGGATCCGGCCGGCATGGCTCGGATCTCCCCGGCGGGCCCTTGAGCGGATCGCCAGGTATTGCGAACGCATGTACGTGAAACGAACATGGGTTCGCTATAATCCGACTCCCGGCCACGCTCCCGTCCCGTCCATCCCCCTGGGCCGGGGACCACGGAGGCGAAGGAGCGATGTCCACCCCGCTGTCTCAGGCATTGGCGACGCTGCGGCGGCGCCATGGGGAAGGTGTGATCCGGTCTGGCGACGCCCTGGGCGGCGTCGAGGCCTGGCCCACCGGCCTTCCCATCCTGGACCAGCGGCTCACCCCCGGCGGCCTGCCGGTCGGGCGGATCAGCCTCCTGGCCGCCGCCCCGGGGGCGAGCGGCCGGCTCACCCTGCTCCAGGCGCTGACCTCCGCCGCCAGCCGGGAGCGGATCGCCGTCTACCTCGACCTGGTGGGCAGCCTCGACCCCGGTTTCCTCGCCGACCTGGGGGCCGACCTCACCTCCCTGCTGGTGGTCAGACCGCCGTCGGGACGGTGGGAGGAGGGGCTCGCCATGGCCCGGAGCCTGGTCGGGGCAGGCGCCCCCTGGCTCGCCGTCGCGCTTCCGGGGGCCGAGCCGCTCCAGAGGCCGGGACTGCGCTCCGGCGCCGGATGGGAGCACCGTCTCACCAGCCTGGTTGAATCAGTCTCCACCCATCGGGCCGTCTGCCTGGTCTCCGCCGCCTCACCGCTGCCACCGGCCCTGGGGTACGCCGCCTCCCTGACCCTCGACTGCGCGGCGGGCGGCTGGGAGGAGGCCCACGGCGACGTGCTCGGCCTGCGCACCCGGCTCACCCTGGTCAAGAGCAAGGTGAGCGTGCCGGGCGAGACGGCGGTCCTGCTGCTCCGCTATCCGCGTCCCTTCGCCACCGCCCAGGCGGTGGGCCGGCCGGCGCTGGTCGACCTGCCCCTCACGACCGACGTCACCGATGTCTCGTTGAGTGCGGCGGGGTGAGGTGGTGGGTGGCTCCCGCTTCCTCTGCGCCCGCTTCCCCCACCTCGCCCTGGTCGTCACCTGGCGCGCCCATCCCGAGCTGAGGTCCGAGCCCGTGGTCGTCGGAGGCGCCCCGGAGCTGCGCCTCCCCGTCCTCGCCGCGTCGGAAGCGGCGCGCACCTCCGGTGTCCGGCCCGGCCAGCCGCTGCGCGAGGCCCAGCAGCGCTGCCCCGGCGCCGCCTTCGTGGCCCTCGACGAGACCGCGACGGCGCGCCTGCACGAGGAGCTGTTCACCCAGCTTCACCGGCTCGCCCCCACCGTCGAGGTGGGGGATGAGGCCGCCTGGTGCGACCTCAGCGGCCGGCATGCCGCCCATTCCGACGGAGCCGGCTGGGCCATCGCCATCGCCCGCAGCATCAATCAGCTGCTCGATGACGACGGCATCGCCGTCGGCGTTGCCGGGTCGCGCCTGGTGGCGGAGATCGCCGCCCGGCAGGCCGGGCCCCGCCGCATCCGGCGGGTGGCCGAGGGGGAGGAGGCGGCCTTCCTCGCCCCGCTCCCCCTCAGCGTCCTCCCCATGGACCCGGCCGTCGCCACCCGGCTGGCGGCCCTCGGCCTCGACTGCGTCGGTGCGGTGGCCAACCTCTCCGCCGCCGACCTGCAACGCCAGTTCGGTCCCGCCGGGATGGACCTCTGGCGCCGGGCCCGCGGTGGCGATGGGGTGGGGGAGTGGCAGTTCGGACACGGCTTCGGTCCTCCCGCCCCGCCCCGCCGGCTCGGGGAGCGGGTCATCCTCGAGGGGGGAACGGGGGATCTGGAGACGCTGCGCTTCGCGGTCCACCGCTCCGCTCTGGAGCTGGGCGACCGGCTGCGCCACCGTGGCTGCCGGGCGGCTGCGGTCACCCTGGTCTGCGAGCTGGAGGACGCGGAGCCGGCGGGGCTGCGGATCACCCCGCTGCAGCCGCCGGGGAGCGGTGCCGAGCTCTGGCCGGTGGCGCTGGAGCTGCTCGCCGGCCTGCGCCTGGTGGCGCCGGTGACCGCGGTCCGCCTGGAGGTCGAGGGACTGCGGCCGGGAACCGGGCGCCAGGTCGATCTCTGGCGGGGCGGTGACGCCGCCGGTGAGGAGATCGACGGGGCCGCCTCGCGACTGCGCGCCCGCTTCGGCCGGGCGGCGGTGCGCCGGGCGGAGCTGGCCGTCGATCCCGGAGACCTTCCCGAGCGGCGCTTTCGCTGGGCCGAGCCGGTGGCGCAGGTGGACGGCGAGGGTCACGGCTCCCCGCTGGCCGGCACCGCATCCGCACCCGCCGCGGCGGAGGAGCGGACCCCGGCGGTGTCCGGGGCGCCGGTGGCGGCGATGCCGGCGCTGCGGCGATGACCGAGCTTCTCAACGGGGTCGCCGAGGTCCGTGCCAACGCCGCGGGCAGCGTCGGCGCGGTGCGCCTGGCCGGCCGCTGGTGCAGGGTCGTCCGGGTCGCCAACCAGTGGCTGGTCGAGACCGATTGGTGGCGCATCCCGGTGCGGCGCCACTACGTCCGCCTGCTGCTGGAGTGCCGGGGAGGTGGACGCCGGTCCACCGGTCCTGGGACGTCGGCCCGGCAGGAGCAGGCGGACGAATGCGTCGAGCTCTATCACGACCTGGAGACCGGCGAGTGGCACTGGTCCCGCCGCTACGACTGATGGGGCGGGCGTGGTCTGCAGGCGAGGAGGGGGATGCCCGGACGGTGTGGAGGGCCGCCGGTCGAGGGGTACCGGCGGCCCATGTGGGGATTGCTGCTCCCGGCGTGACACTCTCTCGCGCCGAACGACTTTCCAGCATAGTTACACAAACTTGTAGATGATGTCAAGCCCGCCCTTCGCCGAGCTGGCGGCCCGCTCCCACTACTCCTTCCTGGAGGGCTCGGCCTCGCCCCGCGACCTCGTCGAGGTTGCAGCCCGGCTGGAGATCGGGAGCCTCGGCCTCTGCGATCGCAACGGCCTCTACGGCGCCGTCGGCTTCATCGAGGCCGCCCGCAAGGCCGGCATCCGCCCGGTGGTGGGGGTCGAGCTGGACCTGGTCGACGCCGGTCGCATCCGGCTGCTCGCCCGCGGCCGGCGCGGCTACCGCCAGCTCTGCCGGGCCATCAGCGCCGCCCAGCTCGCCGGCGTCAAGGGCCAGCCCCGGCTGCGCATCGCCGGCCTCACCGACGAGGAGCCGGTGGACGGGGTCCGGGGAAACGATGGTGAACCAGCGGAGGTGGGATATGAGGGTGGAGCAGCGGAAGAGGAGGAGTGGGGGTGCGTGCGCAGCGAAGGCTCTGCGCAGGCGCGGGTTGCAACCGCGCCGAGCAGAGGCGGCGGGACGGCAGTCAGGCCGTCCCGACCGCCGGGCCGAAGCGAAGCACCACCCCCACTCCTCCGTCCCCTGAGCCGCAGCGAAGCACCACCCCCACGCCTCCGCCGGCGCCGCCCCACACTCCCCCCGCCCTCGCGCCCAGCCGCCCTCCGCCCCACCGCCGGTCCCTTCCCCGAGGGCTGGCCGTCGCTCCCCTCGACCCGGGACCTGGTGGAGAGCCCGCCGGCGGTGATCGACCCCGCCGACCTCGACGACTGCATCGCGCTCGCCGGCGGACCGGAGAGCGCCATCGTCTCCTGTCTGGTGGCCGGAGACCGGCGCGGAGCCCAGCGTCTGGCCGAACGGCTGCGCGACTGCTTTGGCCAGGACCGGGCGGCGCTGCTGCTCACCCACCACCTCCATCCCGCCGACCGCTGGCTGGCCGCCGAGGTCGCCGAGCTGGCGGAGGGGACAGGCCTGCCGCTGGTCGCCAGCGCCACTCCCGCGCACGCCACCCGCGACGACAAGCCGCTGCTCGACGTCCTCACCGCCATCTGCCACCGCACCACGCTCGAACAGGCGGCTGCCCATGGCCTGCTCCTGCCCAACTCCGAGCATCGCCTGCTCCCCGAGGCCGCCCTGCGCCGGCGGCTTGCGGAGTTTCCCGCCGCCTTCGATCACGCATCGGGCATCGCGGCGCAGTGCAGCCTCGACCTCGACTTCACCGATGTCCGCTTCCCGGGCTTCCCGGTCCCGGAGGGCGAGACCCCCTTCTCGGTCCTCTACGGCCTCTGTCAGGACCAGGTCCGGCTCCGCTACCGGCCGCTCACCCCCGAGGTGGCCCGGCGACTGCAGACCGAGCTCGACGTCATCCAGAGAACCAATCTCGCCGAGTTCTTCCTGATCGTCCACGAGATCATGGTCTGGGCCAGAGCGCACGGGGTCCCCGGCCAGGGGCGGGGCAGCGCCGCCGACTCCATCGTCGCCTACCTGCTCGGCATCACCCGGGTCGACCCCATCGCGCACAACCTGCTCTTCGAGCGCTTCCTCCATGTCGACCACCAGGGCACGCCCGACATCGACATCGACTTCTCCACCGACCACCGCGAGCAGGTGATCCAGCATGTCTACGAGAAGTACGGCGCGGAGCGGACCGGGATGGTCGCCAACGTGGTCACCTTCCAGCCCCGCCTGGCGGTGCGCGAGGTGGGCAGGGCGATGGGGTTTCCGGAGCCGATCATCGACCGGCTCGCCAAGTCCATCGACGGTTGGCGGGAGGGAGGGGTGGAGGACGCCCTGGAGGCGGCCGGCCTGCAGGCGCACGCCGCCGGCGGGACCCTGCCCTGGCGCCAGTTCCTGGAGATCCTGCGCGCCATCGAGGGGACACCCCGGCATCTCTCCATCCACGTCGGCGGGATGCTGGTCACCGGCGAGCCGCTCACCGACGTGGTCCCGGTGGAGCGCGCCAGCATGGAGGGCCGGGTGGTGGTCCAGTTCAACAAGGACGACGTCGAGGACCTCGGCCTCATCAAGATGGACCTGCTGGGGCTGCGCACCCTCTCCGCCGTCGCCGAGTGCCTGGATCTGATCGAGGGCAGCCACGGCATCCGCCCCGACCTCGACGCGCTGACCCTCGACGACCCGCGTGTCTACGACATGATCTGCGCGGTCGACACCATCGGCCTCTTCCAGATCGAGTCGCGGGCTCAGCAGCAGTCGCTGTACCAGTCCCAGCCCCGGGAGTTCAACGACCTGGTGGTCCAGGTCGCGATCATTCGCCCCGGCCCCATCCAGGGCGATGCCGTGCACCCCTACCTGCGCCGCCGCCAGGGGCTGGAGCCGGTCAGCTACCTCCATCCCAGCTTAGAGCCAATTCTGTCTGAAACGCGCGGGGTCATCCTCTACCAGGAGCAGATCCTGCGCATCGTCATGGAGCTGGCCGGCTACTCGGCCGGTGAGGCCGACCGCTTCCGGCGGGCCATGAACCGGCACCGCTCCCGGCTGGAGATGCAGTCGCTGCACGACGACTTCGTGCGCTGCTGCGGTGAGCATGGCGGGATCGACCAGGATGTCGCCGAGAAGCTCTTCCGCAGCGTGGCCGGCTTCGCCGAGTTCGGCTTCTGCAAGTCGCATGCCGCCGCCTTCGCGCGGACCGTCTACGAGACCGCCTGGCTGCGCCTGGAGTACCCCACCCACTGGCTCTGCGCTCTGCTCAACGCCCAGCCCATGGGCTTCTACCATCCCTCCGTGCTGGTCGATGACGGCAAGCGGCACGGCATCCGGATCCTCTCCGTCGACGTCACCCGGAGCCGTGCCCGCTGCACCGTGGAGCGCGTGGGAGACGGGCTCCCACAGCCTGCTGGATCTTCACGGCGGGGTGACGCCGACGCGGCTTTGCCGCGCGGTCAAGGGGCGGCGCCCCCCTGTGGAGAGGGGGACCCCAAGCAGCCTGCTGCTTGGGGCCTGCGGCTTGGCTTCAACTACGTCGCCCGCCTCGGCCCCGCCGGGAGGGCGGCCTGCGAGGCGGCCGTCGACGCCGGCGCCACCGGATCGGTCGCGGAGTTCTGGCGGCACGCGGGGCTCACCCGGCCGCAGATGGAGCAGCTGGTCCGCTGCGGGGCCTTCGACCGTGTCCACCCGGGCCGGCCGCGCCGGGAGCTGCTCTGGGAGCTGGCCGAGGCGGAGGGCTCGCTGCCCTCACGGCGCAGGTCCCGCGCCACCGTCTCTGCCGCCGAGGGGCCCGGGCCGCCGCGTGGACGGGGCCACGTCGCCGCCCTGCCGGTGGCCTCCGCCCCGCCCGCCGGGCCGCTGCTGGACCTGCCCGCCCCGGCCCCCGAGCTGCCGCCGATGAGCGAGCGCGACCGGGTCGCCGCCGACTACGCGGTCCTGGGCCTGAGCACCGGGCCCCACCTGGTCAGCCTGATGCGCCCCGCGCTGGACGCGCTCGGCTGCACCCCGCTGGCGGCGGTCAGGGATCTCCCCGACGGATCCCGGGTCACCGTGGCCGGGCTGGTGATCGCGCGCCAGGCGCCGGTGTCGGCGAGGGGATTCCGCTTCTTCACCCTGGCCGACGAGGACGCTCATCTCGACCTGGTCCTCCGTCCCGAGGTGGCGCGCCGCACCCGCGCCGTGGCCAACGCTCACCCCCTGCTGTTGGTGGAGGGGGCGCTGGAGGTGAGTGCGGGGCGGCGCAACCTGCTGGTCACGTCGGTCACCGGACTCGACGGGAACGGCGCCCCCCTGCGCGCTCCCGGTGGTGGCGACCCTGCGGCGTGGCCGTCGACGTCCCACGACTACCACTGACGGTTCGACCCCTCGGGGGGTCGCCGGAGCGATGTTTCACGCGCGTAACACGGTCGCCTCATTGCTCCGATAGGGACGGTCCGTGCTTTCCCGCAAACGTAGCCTGGCAGCACAACCCAGCCGTTCCGGGAGGACGCCGGCCCGTGGTTTCACAGCAGACATGTCCCGCGTGCGCGACCGCCAACTCGACGTTCGCGTCCGTCTGCCGGAACTGCGCGGCCCCCCTCGCACCGAGGCCTCAGCCCGTGGCCGGACCGGGTGGTTTCCTCGTCAACGGCGGCCAACCGGCCCCCGATCCGAAGCCCCCGAGCACCGACGGCTACGAGGCGGGTCCCCGGGCCGCGGGTGGTGACGAGGGGGGCTGGCCCACCAACCACCTGAGCGCGAGCCGCTTCCAGGCGTGGGCGTCGGACGGGTGGACGGGAGTGCCCCGGGAGCAGGCGTCGGCATCGCAGCGGCCCGCGTCCCCGGTGTGGGGACCGCCCGCCGCCCCCCCGCCCCAGCGCTCCGACGGGCATCACGGGGCGGCGCCGCCCCAGGCCGCCCCACCGCCCCCCTCGCGGGGGCCGCTCGCCTTCCACCTCGATGTCGGTGCCGGGTCCGCGCTGGCCGCCGCCCCACCCGCCTCGCCGCCTCCGTCCCCCCCTGTCACTCCGTTCGCCGTGGCCCCGCAGTCTGGGCCCGGCCGCGCCGACCCGCCGGATGGTGGGCGTGGGTGGGGGATCCGGCAGCACCGCCAGTTCCCCGGCTCGAGCGTCACCGCGCCGGCGCCCGCCGTCCCGGCCGCCCCCGCCCGGCCGCCCGCCGCGCGTTCGGTGCAGGCGTACGCGATCCCGCCCGCACCCTGGGAGGACCCACCCAAGCGCCGGGGCCGACCCGTCCTCACGGCGCTCGTGATGCTCGTCCTCGCCGCCCTGGTCGTGGGGGGCGTCGTCCTCTACCTGAGCGGCGGATTGAACCAGGGTCTCGGCTCCGGAACCCACACCCTCGCCGTGCCCGCGGCGCTCGGGGGGCTTGCCGAGGACAGCAGCCCGCACTTGCAGGCGGCGGAGCAGACCCTGCAGGCCGGGGTGGAGGGGGCGGACCGGACCCCACATGTCCTCCTGCAGATGGTCACCGCCTTCTACGCCCCGCCGGCCCCGGGCGGGGGGGGCATCGCGACCCCCGAGTACTACCTCTTCATGAGCAGCTACGACGCGGCGCTCACCTCCACCGACCGCACCGCGCTCGGAACGCTCATCACTGCCGGCACCATTCAGACCGTGAACGGCATCAGCTTCCACTGTGGGACGCCCACCGGTGGGTCGATGAGCTCGCTCTGCTTCTGGATTGACGGCAACGTGATGGGCGTCGTCGAGGGCGCCGCCGTCGTGGGCCCGGCCAGCACGCTGGCCGCGGCCGAGGAGGCCCGCGCCGCCGGCGAGAGCTAGCCGGGGCGGAGGGCGGGAGCCCGGTCTGCCCGGCGTACCATCGCCTGATGCCGGACGAGCCATCGGGGGCGCGCCGCCTCGCAGCCGTCGCCGACCGCCGCCGGATCGCCGTCATCGGGCTCCAGGGGGTGATCGGCGGAGCCGTCCGGACCGCCGACCTGATCCGCACCCTCGGCGAGGCCCGGCGTGATCAGCGGGTGCGGGCGGTCGTCCTCGAGATCGACTCCCCCGGGGGCAGCGCCACCGAGTCGGAGGCCCTCTACCTCGCCGTCCGCCGGCTGGCGCGGGCCAAGCCGGTGGTCGCGTGGATCCGCAGCACCGGCGCCTCGGGGGCGTACTTCGCCGCCTGCGGGGCGACCCGGATCGTGGCCTTCCCCTCGGCGATCGTGGGATCGATTGGGGTGATCTCGATCCGGCCGGTCGCGGTGGACGCGCTCCGGCGCCTCGGCACCTCGGTCCAGGTGACCAAGACCGGCCCGTTCAAGGACCTGGGGGCGCCATGGCGGGAGCCGACCGCGGAGGACCAGGCCAAGGAGCGGGAGCTGATCGACGCCATCTTCGTGCGCTTCACCGGCGCCGTCGCCGCCGCGCGCGGCCTCGACGCGGAACGGCTCGCCGGGGTGACCACCGGGGAGGTCTGGCTGGGCGCGCAGGCGGTCGACCTCGGCCTCGTCGACGGCATCTGCGAGGACGAGGAGGGGGCCGTCAGCGAGGCGCAGCGCCTCGCCCGCCTGCCCCGCCACCGGGTGGTGCGGATGGGCGGGCGCCGGACCCTTCTGCAGCGCCTTGGTGTCCCGGGAGCCGGCATGGGGCCGCCGGGCGCCCGCTGGATCGCCGAGCTCGAGGGCTGGCTTCGATCGCCGAGAGCGATGCTCTGACCCCTCCGGGCTGAGCGTCGGGCCCCGCTCAGAGGCGGGCGGCCGCCCCCGCCTCGGCTCCGGTCACCGCCGGGGCGGGTTCGCTCGCAGCGGCCAGGCCGGCCCCGGCCAGCGCCGCCACCAGGTCGTCCACCGCGTGCAGACCGGTCTCGAGATCGGACGCATCGAAGGGTCGCGTGGCCCGCCGCTCGCAGACGACGATGCCGGTCAGCTCCCCGTCGTCGACGACCGGGAGCATGAGGTACGACGTCAGGTCGATGTCGCGGCGGGGCTGGGCACGGTGGGAGGCGCTCTCCGTCCAGATCGCCGCGCGCCGGCTCTGGCGCACCCGGGCGAGCAGCTCGGACGGCACGCTGGCGCTGGTCGTCGCCGGCCCTGGGGGCAGGGCCACCGCCCGGTCGGCCCCGACCGCCTGGGCCAGCCGCGACAGCCCCAGCCGCACCCCCGTGTCGACCGCCACCTGTCCCCAGATGGTGGGGGCGAGGCGGGTGCTCCGGCGGTTGATCAACCCGTTGGCGATCATCCCGGCGGCGGCCGCGATCGCTCCGCTGGCGACCACCGGCAGGCGGGTCATGCCGAGCAGGGCGAAGGCGGGGTACACGACCAGCAGGCCGGCGAGCACCGCCCGGGCGAGGAAGCGCCGGATGTCACCCTGCCGGGGCCGCCGCCGCTGGTCGGCGAAGGTCCACCTGCGGTTCCACAGCGCGTTCCAGGTGAAGCTGATCGCGAAGGCGGGCAGGAAGGCGAGCAGGGGAGGGATCCTCGCCGGCCCGGCGAGGGCCCAGAGGGTGGGCAGGAAGAGCGCGAGCCCCGAGACCCCCACCAGGGCGAACTTCCACAGCCGAGCCGACCCGTCCACCTCCAGGAAGAGCGAGAGGAGGTGGCGCAGGTAGAGGAGCCCCTGGCGCGCGCTCGCCTTGCTGCTCCCCGCGGCCCGCGCCTGGAATCGCAGCGGCACGTCCACCACCCGGAGCCCGGGGACGCAGACCAGCAGCTCGAGCAGGATCTTGAAACCGACCGGGCGGAACTCGATGCCGTCGATGAGCCGCCTCCGGCAGAGGAAGAATCCCGACAGCGGGTCGGTGCTTCGGCGCGCCGGGCGGAACAGGAGCCGGGCGACCAGCCCCGCGCCCCGGCTGACCAGGTGGCGGCCGAGACCGGCCAGGCCCCCGGCGCTGCCCCCCGCCATGTAGCGGCTGGCGACCACCAGGTCGGCACCCCGATCGGCGGCGGCGAGCATCTCGGGGATCACCTCCGGCGGATGCTGGAGGTCGGCATCCATGACGCAGACCAGCTCTCCCCGGGCCATGTGCAGGCCGGCGACGACGGCGGTGCTCAGGCCCCCCGCGCGCTCCGCCCCCTGGCGGAGCACGCTGCGGACCTCAGGGTGCGCGGCCCCCAGGGCGGTGAGCAGGGAGGGGGTGCCGTCATCGCTGTCGTCGACGAAGCAGACCTCGGCGTCGATGCCGGCCAGCGCGGCCTCCAGCCGCTCCCAGAGCGCGGCGAGGCTCTCCACCTCGTTGCGCGTCGGGATCACCACCGAGAGCCGGGGGGCGGGCATGGCCATTCGCCGCAAGGATAGTGTCCCGTCGCCGCCCGGGCCCGGGCTGTGAAAGGGTCCCGGTCAGGCCAGCAGCGGGAAGCGATCCGCCAGCGGGCCGAGCTGAGCGCCATCGCCGGCGTCCAGGGGCGCCCGGCCGGTGCCCTTGAGCGCTCCGGTGAGCGGATCCCAACCGCGCGGGAGAGGGGTGCCGAGGAGACCGTTGAGGGTGAGGCGCACGGTGTCCAGGGCCGTGGGGGGGACGGGGTGCGGGTGCGGGAGGTGGACGGTGAGGTCGAGGAGGTGCAGGGCCGCCTCCACCGTGAGCGTGGCCAGGAGGTCGGGGACGGCGATCACGAGCCCCTGGGTCCGGACCCGCGCGTTCACGCCCCCGCTCTCATCGGCTCCCGAGGCGATCGCGGCGGCCGCGGCGCGCAGAGCCGCCGCGGAGGTCTCCTCCCACTCCTCGACCAGGTGCAGGTGATCGGGGTAGGCGGCCGCGGCGCGGCGGACGTACTCGGCGTGCCGCGCGGCCCCCTCCCTGCCCGGCCGGTAGCGGCGCCAGTACTCCACCAGGTCGGTGGTCGCCGCCTGCGCGGTCGGGGAGGCGAAGGCGACCAGCGTCCGCCGGGGATCGAGCAGGAGGTGGTAGAGCACGTCGCCCACGCACCATCCCTCGCAGCGCGTCGCCTGCGTCCACTCGGCATCCGTGAGCGCCGAGACCGTCGCCGTGACGGCCGCGTACGTCTCCGTGAGGGCAGCTAGCACGGCTGCCTCCTCAGGCGGTTGCAAGGACTATCTTGCCGTGGATCTGCTCGGTCAGCCCTTCGATCTGCTGGGTGAGCCGGGTGTTCTCGTCGATCAGCTGGCGCAGCAGGGTGATCCCCTGCTCGGCGGTCTCCTGGCGTTCGACACTGGCGGCCGCGACGCTCTCGCGATGACGCGCGTCGGCGTCGGCCTGGGCCTTGTCACGGTCGGCCTGCCGGGTCTGCGCCAGCAGGATGAGCGGCGCCGCGTAGGCCGCCTGCAGGCTGAACATCAGATTGAGCAGGATGAACGGATACGGGTCCCACCGGAAGATGGCGACGACGTTGACGGCGATCCACGCCGCCACGATCACCGTCTGGCCGACCAGGAAGGTGGGCGTCCCGAAGAAGCGGGCAAAGGCCTCCGCCCTCTGCCCGAAGCCGCCGGACCCGAACGGGTGGGCGAGATGCTCGTACGGCTTGATGAAGCGCCGGTAGTGGTCCTCCGGGATGCTGCTCTCGGGGGCGGTCGTCGTCGACATGGGCTCCTCCGAATGGGTGCGGGTGCACCAGTGTCCGGAAGGTAGCGCAGGACGACCGCGCATCCGCCGCCGGCGCCGGTCAGGGTGCCGGAGCGGCCTCGGAGAGCGCCTCGTCGACGATGCCGAGCAGCTTGGGCTTGGACGTGTAGCCGACGACGCGGCGCACCGGCACACCCCCGGAGAAGAGGAGGAGGGTCGGGATGGAGAGGACGCCCAGGCGTCCGGAGGCTTCGGGGCTCTGATCGCTGTCGACGGCGACCACCCGGAGCCGTCCCGCGCGCTCCCTGGCCACGTCCGCGAGCACTGGCGCCATCGCCCGGCACGGCGGGCACCAGGAGGCGCCGAACTCGACCAGCACCGGCTCCGGCGACTGGACCACCTGGGTGAGGAAGGTGGTGTCGGTGACCTGGTCGATCATGGGGAGACCTCCTGGCGCGGGCGGGTGGTGACGGCCTTGTACGAGGCGCAGCTCGAGTAGGCGCGGGGGGCGGCGTCCTCCGGACCGTACCGGTGCCATACCGCCTGCCGGGACATCCCCAGCCGGTCGGCGATCTCGGCCCAGCTCATCCCCTGGCCGCGTGCCGCCAGCACGGCCCCCGCCCGGCGGCTGCCCACCAGCCCCGCGATGGAGCGCAGGGCCAGCAGCCGGTCCGCCACCGGCAGCCCCTCCAGCGCCGCCATCACGGCGCGCGTGGCCTCGTCGGCGAGGGCCGTGGAGGCCCGATAGGGGAGGGTGGTCGCGCCCGGCATGGCGTCAACTATACATGACAAGGCTGGCGGTGCGACCACGCCGGCGGCGGGGGTCGTCCGCACCTCCCGCGGGCTATGCTCGGCAGATGGCAGAGATCGAGCTCACCCCCGACTACCTGGTCGTCCACATCGAGGGCGCTGACAAGTTCTTTGCCCTCAAGAGCCGGCTGGAGGTGCCGCTGGCCCACGTCGCCGGAGCCGAGTCCGCGGCGCCGGAGGCGCACCAGGCCTGGCACGGCATGAAGACGGTGGGCAGCTACGTGCCCGGCGTGATCACCGCGGGCCGCTTCGTCCAGGAGGGGGAGTGGGCGTTCTGGGACGTTCACAACCCGGACAAGGCGATCGCCGTCCGGCTCCATGACGAGCACTATGCCAAGCTGGTGATCGGCGTCGACGATCCCGAGGCGACCATTGCGGCGATCACCGGGGCGCTGGCGCTGCGCTGACCCGGAAGCTCCCCGCCGGGGCGGGGGAGTGCAGCCGCCGGGGCCCGCCCGGGCAGGTCAGCCGCAGCGGTTCGGAGACAGACCGCTTGACCGCGTGGGCACCCCGATCCAAGATTTGGCACAGGCTCCAGACGGGTGTGATCCGGCGGCACCAGCCGTGCGGGCGCAGGAGCGCGGAGGGATGACTCATGGCCATCGAAGAGCTCGAGGTATCCGAAGCCCAGATCGCCGTGCACTGGCGGGAGGAGGAGTACTTCCAGCCCCCGCCGCGTTTCGTCGGTCAGGCCAACGCCCATGACCCGGCGATCCTGGAGCGCTTCGCTGAGGACAAGTTCCCGGAATGCTTTCGCGAGTACGCCGACCTGTTGACCTGGGACCGGTACTGGCACACCACCCTGGACAGCAGCAACCCGCCGTTCTGGAAATGGTTCGTCGGCGGCTATCTGAACGCCTGCTACAACTGTGTGGACCGGCATCTGGAGACGCGGGCCAATCAGGCGGCGCTGATCTGGGTTCCCGAGCCCGAGGCGGAGCTCACCCAGACCATCACCTACCGCGAGCTCTACAAGCGGGTCAACGCATTCGCCGCCCTGCTCCGCGACCACTGTGGCCTCAAGGCGGGCGACCGGATCACCCTGCACATGCCCATGGTCCCCGAGCTCCCGGTGGTGATGCTCGCCTGCGCCCGGCTGGGGGTCATCCACTCCGAGGTCTTCGGCGGCTTCAGCGGCGCGGCGTGCGGCGAGCGGATCGCCGACTCCCAGAGCCGGGTCCTGGTCACCATGGACGGTTATTTCCGCAACGGTGACCTGCAGGACCACAAGGTGAAGGCCGACGAGGCGCTGGCCCGGGCCAGCTCCCTGGGCCAGGAGGTCGACACGGTGCTGGTCTTCCGGCGCCACGCCGGCGAGTACGCATCGAAGACCCCGATGGTGGAGGGCCGCGACGTCTTCGTCGACGAGGTCATCGGCCAGTACCAGCGGGCCGTCGTCCCACCGGTCTCGATGCCCGCCGAGGCACCGCTCTTCCTCATGTACACAAGCGGCACCACCGGCCGGCCCAAGGGGGCCCAGCACTCCACCGGCGGCTACCTCGCCTACGTGGCCGGGACCTCCAAGTACTACCAGGACATCCATCCCGAGGACACCTACTGGTGCATGGCCGACATCGGCTGGATCACCGGGCACTCGTACATCGTCTACGGACCGCTCGCCCTGGGCACCACCTCGGTGCTCTACGAGGGGGTGCCGACCTACCCCGACGCGGGTCGCCCCTGGCGGATCGCCGAGCGCCTCGGAGTCACCATCTTCCACACCGCTCCGACCTCGATCCGGATGCTGCGCAAGGTGGGGCCGGACGAACCGGCCAAGTACAACTACCGCTTCAAGCACATGACGACGGTCGGCGAGCCCATCGAGCCCGACGTCTGGCGCTGGTACCACAGCTCGGTCGGCAAGGGTGAGGCGGTGATCGTCGACACCTGGTGGCAGACCGAGACCGGCGGCTTCCTCGGCTCCACGCTCCCCGGCCTGCAGGGGATGAAGCCGGGCAGCTGCGGTCCCGCCGCGCTCGGCATCTACGCGGTGATCCTCGACGAGGACGGGAAGGTCGTCGAGCCGGGCAGTGTCCGGGCCGGCAACATCTGCATCCGCAACCCCTGGCCCGGCATCATGCAGACGATCTGGGGGCAGCCCGAGCGCTTCGTGCAGGTCTACTACCAGAAGTACGCCAAGGCGGGGAGCAAGGACTGGCATGACTGGCCCTACTTCGCCGGCGACGGCGCCACCGAGAGCGCCGACGGCTACTTCCGGATCCTGGGACGGGTGGACGACGTCATCAACGTCGCCGGTCACCGGCTGGGGACCAAGGAGCTGGAGTCGGCGGCCATCACAGTGAACGAGGTCGCCGAGGCGGCTGCGGTGCCGGTCATCGACCCGATGCGGGGCAAGGCGGTGGAGATGTACATCGCCCTCAAGCCGGGCTTCAAGCCGTCCCCGGAGCTGGAGGCGAAGGTGGTCAAGGCGATCGAGGTCGAGATCGGCAAGATCGCCCGCCCGACCAACGTCTGGATCGTCTCCGACATGCCCAAGACACGCTCCGGGAAGATCATGCGCCGGGTCATAGCCGGCATCTCCAACTTCACCGACGTCGGCGACATCACGACCCTCGCCAACCCCGAGATCGTGGAGCAGATCAAGCACCACGTGCAGAGTGAGAAGCTCTCCCGTGGGCAGCTGCCCCGCGAGCTCACGGCTCAGGAGAAGACGGACATCGAGGCCTTCGGCAAGGCCGAGTAGACAGCGCGGAAGAGGGGATATCGGGGGAGGTCGCACCGTGCGGCCTTCCCCGGTCCCCGCTCCGGGCGGTCGTGAGGGGCGCTCCATTACGGCTCGTCCATGAGCGCCTGCACTCACCGCCGGGAGCGGTGACGGCGCGGGCCGGCATCGGGCAGATGAGACCGCCACCTCGCCCGCCGCGCGGGGGACCGGGCGCGGCCCGGTCCCCCGGCGAGGGCTGAACCCTCGTCAGCTGACGAACGGAGACCCGGTGGGCAGCACCACCCTGCGCCAGGTCGCGTTGACGACGTCGGCGAAGGAGGTGTAGAGCGCCGCGATGGCGGTGAGGATGCCGAGGTATCCCCCCAGGTTGATCAGGCCGTCGGCGCTGGCGCCGAAGGTCTTGACGTTGCCCGTGAACCAGCCCAGGGCGAGGACCACGAAGGTGATGGTCAGCAGGACGAAGACGACCGTGACCGCCTTGGCCGCGCCCAAGGATGCGACGAACATGTAGGCGGTGAAGATGCCCCAGGCCAGCAGGTAGAGCCCGACCCAGCCCAGCCAGGCGTTGGGCGCCCCGCTGATGATGCCGCCCAGGTAGACCTGGACGAGCAGGTAGAAGCTGAGCCAGAAGGCGCCGTAACTGCAGAACGCGGTGCCTGCGAAGGTGTTGCCCCTGCGAAAGGCCCACAGGCCGGCGACGAACTGCCCCAGGCCCCCGAATGCCACCGCCATCGAGAGCGTCGAACCGGTCAACGGCACGATCGAGGCGTTGCCGAACCAACCGGCGTTGACGACCGACAGTATCAGCGTGGTCAGACCGAAACCGGCAAGCCCCAGCGGTGCGGGATCCCCGATCGAGCTCGCTGGGGCGGACGTGGGCGTGGTTACTGCTTGTGCCATCCGTGCTCTCCCTTCATGAGCGCGCCCGTCACGCGCTCCTTGCCGGAGATCATGCTCCAGATTTCGGTGACGTTCAAGACATTTCTGCGGCCGACCTCAGGGCCGGCCTGCCGGCCTCAGGCCATCGCCCGCCGGTACGCGCGGGTAGCCCACCAGATGGCGAGCAGCGCCGCCACCGCCGTGACCGCGAACCCCAGTGCGACGGTGCCGCTGTCGATCGTCCCCGCGGCCAGCTGGCGGGCCGCCTCGACGGCGTAGTACATGGGGTTGGCGTGGCCCACTCCCTGGAGCCAGCCGGGGCCCAGTGAGAGGGGGAGGAGCACGCCGGAGAGCAGGGTGAGGGGCAGCTGCAGCCCGGTGACCACCGCCGCCAGGCTGCCGATCTGCTGGAGGGTGATCCCCAGCGCGGCCGATGCGGCGGAGCACGTCGCGGTCAGCAGCGCCATGAGCACGACGAGCAGGGCGACCCCATCCCAGTGGGCATGGAAGCCGAAGGGGACGGCCACGACCACCACGATGATCGCGGGGACGGCGAAGGTCACGACGTCGCGGCAGACGGTGCCCAGCACCAGCGCCAGCCGGCTCGCCGGTGTCACCCGGAAGCGCTCGATGACGCCCGTCTCCAGCTCGGCGATGACGATCCAGCCCGCGCCCATCCCGGCCCCGAAGGCCATCAGGGCGAGGATGCCGGGCACGAAGACGTCGAGGACGCCGCCGCGGGGGAAGCCGGGACCTCCGGCGAGGGAGGTGAGCAGGGGAGCGAAGAGAGCGAGGTAGAGGAGGGGCACGCTGAGCCCCATGAACACCCAGATCGGCTGGCGGAGGGTCTCCAGCAACCGCCGGCGGGCGAGCAGCGCGGTCTGGAGCAGGAAGCTCATCAGGTCGCCTCGATCGCCTGCGGGTCGGCCGCGTCGCGCAGCGAGCGACCGGTCTCGTGGAGGAAGACGTCGTCCAGGGACGGCTCCTGCAGCGAGACCCCCTCGACGTCCACGCCGCGCCGGCGCAGCCGGTCGAAGATGGCCGCCAGCCCGGTCGTGACCTCGCCGATCTCGATCCGGAGCCCGTCGCCGTCCAGCCGGACCTGGCGCACCAGGGGTTCGCGTTCCAGCTCGCGCGCCAGCTCCGCCGGTTCGGAGGCCCCGGGCCGGGGGGTGATCGTGACCGCGGCCGGATGGCGCCCCTTCAGCTCCCGGGGGGTCCCCTCGGCGACCACCCGGCCCTGGTCGATGATCGCCAGCCGGTCGCTGAGCTGGTCGGCCTCGTCCAGGTAATGGGTGGTGAGCAGGATGCTGGTCCCCGCCTCGCGGAGGCCGCGCAGCTGGTCCCAGAGGTTGGCGCGATTCTGCGGGTCCAGACCCAGCGTGGGCTCGTCGAGAAAGAGCACCTCGGGGCGGTGCACGATGCCGAGAGCCACCTCCAGGCGCCGCCGCTGACCTCCGGAGTAGCTGCGGACGATCCGCCGGCTGAATCCGCGGAGGTCGAGCAGCTCGATCAGCTCCTCGGCGCGGTGGTCGGTCTCCTCCCGTCCCATCCCGTACAGCCGGCCCTGCAGGACGAGGTTCTCGCGCCCCGTCGCCTCGATATCGGCGCCACCGCGTTGACCGACGTAGCCGATCCGGCGCCGCACCCCCGAGGGGTCACGCCGCACGTCCACGCCGGCGACCCACGCGTCCCCGCCATCGGCGGTGAGCAGGGTGGCGAGGATGCGCAGGGCGGTCGTCTTGCCCGCCCCGTTGGGCCCCAGGAAACCGTAGATCTGACCGGCGGGAACGGTGAGGTCGATCCCGCGCAGCGCCTCGACGGAGCCGTGGCGGGAGCGGAAGGATTTGCGCAGCGCGGTCACGCGGACCGCGCTCGCCCCCGCTGCTCCGCTCCGCGCTGCGGCGACGGCAGCCCCCGCGGTCACGCCGGATCCGGCTTGGGGAGCCGGACCTCCAGCTCCATCCCCCGGGTCGTGATCTCGCAGCCGGGGAAGGCGCTCTGGGCGACCAGGGCCCGGAACCGGGCCGGCGAGTACGCCCGCCGGCGCAGGAACCGGGAGAGGATGAGCCGGGTCGTGAAGGCGTTGATGCGGCTCAGGCGCATGGCGCGCACCTCCTCCGCCACGGCGGCGTCGGGGGCGTCCCTGTTCATGTCCTGGATCACGGCCGCCCCGCCTGGACGCAGCACCCGCTGCATCTCGTCGAGGGCGGCGACCGGCTGCTTGAAGTTCTTGAAGGCCGCCTGGCAGACGATCAGGTCGAAGCTGTCGCTGCCGAAGGGCATGGCGGTGACGTCGCCATGCTGGAAGTCGACGCTCACCCCGGCCGCGGCGGCGTTCTCGGTGGCGATCTCCACCATCGTCGTGCTGATGTCCAGGCCGGTCACCCGGAGCGCCCCCGTCCGGGCCATCTCGACGGCGTGATATCCAGGGCCGGGCGCCACCTCGAGCACGGCGGCCCCGGCCGGGAGCCCGGCGGTCAGCCGCGCCGCCTCCCGGCGGTATCCCTCCATCTGGGTCGCCGAGCCGCGCTGGCGCGCGTACCAGCGCGCCTGCCGGCCCTCCATCTCCGGGACCTGGAAGCGCCGGCGCGGGGCGGCGCTCATCGGAAGAGGCTCAGCGGAATGGCGATGGCCTCCGCCAGCAGCACCAGGAAGCCGCCGACACTGACCAGGAGGATGGCGAGGCCGATCGGTGACCCGAAGCCCCACCAGCGGCTGAGGGCCCAGAAGTCATCGTCGTTATCGTGATCGTGGTCGTTCACAGCGGTTCTCCTTGGCGGGCTGAGGACGGATCGGGGGGCTGCCATACTTGCCGCGCGATCCACCCTCGCGGGATGATATCTTAGTAACTAAGCAAGTTGTATGCTAAGCAGATGACCGAGCCAGTGTCAAGCCCCGAGCGCGCCGAGCGGCTCCGCCGCCTGGTCGGGGCGGTGCGCCGCCAGGTGGCCTGGACCGTGCTCCACAACCAGACCATCGCCGACGGGTTGGGGATGGGGGTGACCGATCTCCACTGCGTCAACCTCCTCGACATCGAGGGGCCGATGACGGCCGGCCGCCTGGCCGAGCTGATGGGTCTCACCACCGGCGCCGTGACCGGGGTGCTCGACCGGCTCGAGCGCGCCGGGGTGCTGCGGCGCGAAGCCGACCCCGCCGACCGCCGCCGGGTGGTCGCCCGGCTGGTCCCCGAGGGGATGGAGCGGGTGCGGGCAGCCTATGCCGCGGTCGGCGCCGAGGTCGCGGAGCTCTTCGCCGGGTACGACGACGCCCAGCTCGCCTTCCTCGTCGAGTACACGGAGGGCAACGCCGAGATGACCCGCCGGCTCACCACCGAGATGCGGGCGCGCACCCGGGGGGTGGCCGAGGAGAGCGAGGGCCGCCTCGCGGCTCCGCTCGGAGACGTGAGCGCGGGGCGCCTCGAGGTGGTCGCCAGCGTGGTGCGGATGCGGATCGACTCGGACGCCCAGATGCCCGACCTCTACCGGGCCAGCTTCGAGCGGCGCGCCCCGCGCATCCGGGTGAACGGGGGGGCGGTCAACCTCACCTTCCCCGGCCTCTGGCACGCCGGCGCCGGGCACGGCCAGGTCACGCTCAACGCCACCATTCCCTGGGCGCTGGACATCCGGGGGGGCGCGGCCGACATGGACCTCGAGCTCGCGGCCCTTGCCCTCTCCGAGATGAGCATGAACGGAGGCGCCAGCAAGGTGGACTTCCGGCTCTCCCGCCCGGCGGGCACTGTGCCCCTGCGCATCCGGGGCGGTGCCAGCCGGGTGACCATCCGGCGCCCCGCGGGTGTGCCGGTGCGGGTGCGGGTGAGCGGAGGACTCTCGCGGCTGACCCTCGACGGGCGGCGGTTGGCGTCCAGCGGCGCCGGCAGCGTCCGCGACACCCCGGGGTACGAGACCGCCATCGACCGCTACGAGCTCTCCGTCGAGGGCGGCGCCAGCCGCATCACGGTGCTGCAGGGCTGAGCGGCGCGCAACGCCTCGCCGTGGTGGGGATGATGCGCTATACTAATAAGGTAATTCTCACCTAAACTCCGCGAGCCCTGGCCACGCGGCATCTTCTCGAGGAGCTAGTGGAGGTCCGTCCGTGGCCATCGCGTTCGCCGACCCCGCCGTCACCGCTGCGGAGCTGGTGACGCGCATCGACCGGCTCCGCCGCCAGCGCCGGGCCGTCATCCTGGCCCACAACTATCAGCTGCCCGAGGTCCAGGACGTCGCCGATTACGTGGGCGACTCGCTCAGCCTCTCGCGCCAGGCGGCCGAGACCGACGCCGACGTCATCGTCTTCTGCGGTGTGCATTTCATGGCCGAGACGGCGGCCATCCTCTCCCCCCAGAAGACCGTGCTGCTCCCCGACCTCGAGGCGGGCTGCTCGCTGGCCGACACCATCACGGCGGAGCAGCTGCGCGCCTGGAAGGCCCAGCACCCCGGCGCGGTGGTGGTCTCGTATGTCAACACCTCCGCCGAGGTCAAGGCCGAATCCGACTACTGCTGCACCTCCTCCAACGCCGAGGCGGTGATCCGCGCCATCCCGGAGGGGAAGGAGATCCTCTTCTGCCCGGACATGTTCCTGGGCGCCCACGTGGAGCGGGTCACCGGACGCAAGCTCCACATCTGGATGGGCGAGTGCCACGTCCACGCCGGGATCGACCCCGACGAGCTGGAGGCCACCCGGCGGCGCCACCCCGGCGCCGAGCTGCTCCTCCATCCCGAGTGCGGCTGCACCTCCGCGACGCTCTACCGGCTGGGCAGGGGCGACCTCAAGGGGTCCAGCTGCGTGGTGGCGTCCACCGAGGGGATGGTCCGGCGCGCGACCGAGTCCCCGGCGTCCACCTTCATCGTCGCCACCGAGGTGGGGATCCTCCACCGGATGCAGCTGCTGGCCCCGGGAAAGCGGTTCCTTCCCGCCTCCGAGGACGCGGTCTGCCCCTACATGAAGAGGATCACGCTGGAGAAGGTGGCCGCCTCCCTGGAGCGGATGGCACCCCGGGTGCGCGTGCCCGAGCCGATCGCCTCCCGGGCGCGCCGGGCCCTGGACCGGATGGTCGCCATCGCCCCCTGACCTGGGGCCGCGGGGAGCGCTGTCAGCGCCCCGCCGTCGACGTGCGGGCACCGGCGGTCCGGCCCACCCTCACACCCCGCCGCGGGCGGCGCCGCCCCCGGGCCGGTCGCCGCACCAGCCCCGTCAGCCGGTGCATGGCGGCGGCCAGCTCTCCCATGCCCGCGTCGGCCGCGCGCATCTCGGCCACGCTGCGGGTTCGTTCCGCCTGATAGAGGTGGTAGGTCGTGTAGGCGCTCATCTCGTGATCTCCTCACTGGTCTTCCTGTCTTCTCTTCTCGTTTCCGTATCCGTCATCCCTCGCCGCCGGCCGGCACGGTGGCCGCGAGCTGGCGCTGGGGGTGGGGCTGGGCCGGGGAGGCGTCGGAGAGCGCCCGCCAGCCGGCTGCCGCGGTGAGCAGGAGGGCGATCCCCGCCAGGCCGAAGCTCGCGCGTCCCCCGGCCACCTCGCCCGTGTACCCGATCGCCGGGCTTGTCAGCGGACTGGCGCCGGGCAGGGCCATGGTCCAGATCCCCATGACCCGACCTCGCATGGCGGGGTCGGAGCGCAGCTGGGCGAGGGTGTTGGCCCGCGCGATGAACCAGATCGAGAGGCCGCCGGTCACCACCAGCCCGCCGAAGACGAGCCCGGTGTCGGGCGCGAGCGCGGTGCCCAGGATGGCGAGGCCGGTCAGCACGGCGAGCAGCCGGACCTCGTGGCCTCCCGGCACCGGTCGCGACGAGGCGGCCAGCAGCGCGCCGGCGAAGCCGCCCACTCCGAACGCCGCCATCATCAGCCCGTAGCCGCCCCCGCCGAGGTGGAAGACGCGCGTCGCCAGCAGCGGCAGAGCCACCCCCAGGTTGAAGAGCATCCCCGAGGCCGCGGCCATCAGCACCACCGCCCGCAGCGCGGGGGTTCTCCACACGTAGGCGAGCCCCGCCCGCACCTGGCCGGGCACGGCGCGGGCAGCGGAGGGCCGGGCGGCGCCGGCGCTGCTGGCGTTGCGGGCCAGGCCGCGGTGCAGCACCACCAGGACGAGGAGCGGCGGCAGATAGGAGGCCGCGTTGGCCACGAAACAGGGCGCGATCCCCAGCGTCGCCAGGAAGAGCCCGCCGAAGGCGGGGCCGAGGACCCGAGAGAGGTTGAGGACGACCTCGTTCAGGCTGACCCCGCTGCCCAGGCGCCGACCGCCCACCAGGTCGAGGACGTAGACCTGGCGCGCCGCCTGGTCGGGTGCGCTCACCGCACCGGTGGCGAAGGCGATGACGAAGAGCATCCAGACCCGGACCTCCCCCGTCCAGGTGAGGACGGCCAGGAGGGTCGCGCTGAGGATGAAGAGGCTCTGGGTCACGGTGAGCAGCCGCCGCCGGTCGACCCGGTCGACCAGCGCGCCCGCCCAGGGGCCGCCGAGCAGGACGGGGAGCATGGTGCAGGAGCCGAGCAGCCCGAGGTCGAAGGCGCTCCCGGTCAGCCGGAGCACCAGCCAGGCCTGGGCGACCGACTGCATCATCGTCCCCGAGGCGGAGAGCAGCTGGCTGAGGAACCACCAGCGGAAGGCCGGGGCGTGCAGCGAGCCGAAGGCCTGGCCCAGCGGTGGACGGGAGCTCATATTTCCTACTGATCCGTTATAATCTGCTCGGGAAATATCAACCGTATGAGCGTACCACCGGGCAGCTCCTTGCCTCTATTCCAACTGATCCGTTCTAATGAGCTAGAATGACGGGCGTGGACACCCTCCCCCGAACGCGAACCACCGAGCGCCGTCTGCTCGCCCTCCTGGAGGTCTCCGGACCGCTCACCCGGGCCGAGCTGGCTCGCCTCGCCGGCCTCCCCCCGACCACGATCAGCGGCGTGGCGGCCGAGCTCCTCCGCGACGGCCGGATCGTCGAGGTCGAGGCCGAGCCGGGTGGGGGGCGGGCGGGGCGACCCCCCCGGGCTCTCGCCCTCAGCGCGCCGCCCCGGGTCGTCGCCGTCGTCGGTCTTCGCGATGGCGCCCGCGTCACCCTGGCCAGCGTGGGCGGGGAGTTCCTCGCCGAATGGACCGGGCCCCCAGCGCCCTCCGCCGGCCAGCCCGGTCCGGAGGCGGAGGCCGCGGCCGCGGCCGTCCTGGATGCTGTGGGGAGCGCCGGCATGCCCCGCGAGCTGCTGGCGGCGGCGGTGCTGAGCCTGCCTCGCCCCCGCCCCCACGTCGAGGACGGCGCCGCCTTCGCCGGCCGCGTGGGTGTCCCGCTCATCGCCGAGAACGACGCCAATCTCGGAGCCCTGGGGGAGGCCGCCTTCGGCGCCGGCCGGGGGCTGGACAGCTTCATCTATGTGATGCTCGACCGTGGCGTCGGCGCGGGCCTGGTGTTCGGTGGCCGGCTCCACCGCGGGGCGTCCGGCTTCGCGGGCGAGCTGGCCCATGTCCAGGTCCGCGACCAGGACGAGGGTCCGCTCTGCAAGTGCGGAGGCCGCGGCTGCCTGGGCCGGGTGATGGGCCTCTCCCTCCACGACTTCGTGGACCACGCCTACGCGGAGCGGCTCAGCGTGGCCGAGGTCCTTTCCATGGCCGCGGACCGCGATCCGGGCGTCCGGCGTGCCTTTGCCGACCTCGGCCGCGCCGTCGGACGGCCTCTCGCCGACCTCTGCACCATGCTCGATCCGGCGGCGGTGGTCGTCGACGGGAGCCTGGGGGCGGCCGCGGAACCGGTGATGGCCGGCCTGCGCGAGGCGATCGATCGGCACGCCGCGCCGGTGGTCGCGGAGTCGGTCCGGATCGTGCCTGGACAGCTCGGCGAACGGGCCGAGGTCATGGGTGCGGTGGCTCTGGTCCGGCAGCGCAGTCTCGACGCCCTGTAGCCCGGCCGCGCCGACCCGACGGCTCGGGTTGAGATCGGTGGTGGAGGGCCCGGCCCCGCTATGCTCGGCGCCACGCCGATGCCGGATCACTTTCCCAACCTCTACGAGCGCGAGCGCTGGCGCCGGTGGGGCTATCCCCTCCTCGCCATCGGCATCGTCGGCCTGGTCGTGGGTGCCATCTTCGAGGGCCAGAAGAATGCCAGTGGCGCCAACCTCTTTCTGGTGGTCGCGGCCTGCGGCCTCGGCTTCTCCACCTCGCTCTGGCTGCGGGAGCGCTTCAGCTTCATCCGGCTCGACGAGGGGGAGCTCTACCTGCGCTTCCTCACGGTGAGCACCCGCATCAGCCTGGACGACATCCGCCGGGTCAGGGTCGCCAAGCTCCCCGCCGCCCTCCAGGGCCGGGCCCGTACGCCCCAGAGGCTGGTCGACGCGGACGCGCTGGTCATCCGCCTCCGACACCCCGACGCCGGCAAGCTGCGCCGGATGCTGACCCCCCGCTGTGTCTTCGGTGACGAGCTGGTCATCCCGCTGGGCAACGCCGCCGTCCTCCAGCGGCGCATGGAGGCCGTGCTCTCCCCTCAGGCCGAGTCGCAGGGCAACGGCAGCCGCCCGTCCTCCGCGCGCCGGAGGCGCCGGCGGAAATGACGGACGAGCTTCCCGGCGGAGCGGCGTCCGACCTCCCCGCCGCGGACGGCTCCGCGGAGCCGGTCACCCCCGAGCCGCCCGGGACCGGCGGCGCGGAGCCGGGAGGGTCGTCGCCCTCCGCCGGAGCGCTGGAGGAGGGCGCTCCCACCCTCTCCCGCGCCACCTCCGATCGCCCCCTGGTGAGAGCCGGGCTGCGCGGCTTCCTCGACCTCACCCGGGTCGACGTCGCCCTGGTGATCGGCCTGACGCTGCTCGCCTTCGTGCTCCGCTTCGGCAGTCCCATCCTGCCCAACTTCCTGGGCGGCAACGCGAGCTCGGTTCCGGCCATCCAGATCCTCGGCGTCGGCAGCGCCTACAACAGCGATCCGACCGCCTGCGAGCACGTGCCGATCGGCAACAGGACCATCAAGGCCTGCGGGCAGGTCTTCGACGAGGTCTACTTCCCGACCGACGCCGCCGACGACCTCCACTCCCCGGCGATCAGCTACTTCGACCCCGAGCCGCCGCTGGTGAAGCTGCTGATGACGCCGTCGATCGCGATCTTCGGTTTCAACACCGTGGGCTGGCGGATGACCCAGGTCATCTTCGGAAGCCTGTTCTGTGGGCTCCTGTACCTGATGGCGCTGCGGCTCCGCCGCGACCGCTTCTTCGCCATCGTCGCCTCGCTGCTGGTCTGCCTCGACGGCCTGGCCCTGGTCGAGTCCCGCCTCGGCCTCATCGACATGCCGGCGATCTTCTTCACCGCCCTGGCCTGGTACTTATTCCTGCTCCACTGGCAGGCGCGCACCCATCGCCAGTGGAGGATCACCCTCTACATCCTCGCCGCCGGTCTCGGCCTGGCCTTCGCCGCCAAGCTCACGGCGCTGGCCCCCCTGGTGGTGATCGCCACCCTGGTCCTCTTCCGGGGCCTCGCCCCCTACGCGGCCGTGCAATTCCCCGCGCTGCACCGGCTGGCCGGACCGCGGCGCTTCGAGACGGCGCTGTGGAGGGAGGCGGCGGGGTCGGGGGCGTGGCGTCACTACGGGGCCGCGATGCTGCTGGTGGTGGCGATCTTCTGCGCCAGCTACTCGCGCTATCTGACCATCTCCCACGACGACGTCTACCAGTTCGTCGCCTGCAACCCCAACGTCTCCGGGCTGTCCACCGCCCCAGCGCCCAACGATGTGAAGTACCTGCCGGTCCCGGTGACCACGGTGGACGGCGTCACCGTGCCCAACCCGGTCCAGGCCATCTCCAACATCATCGCCATCAACGAGGCCAGCCTCCGCTACCAGGAGCTGGAGTGCCACGGTCATCCCTACGCGTCGCGCTGGTACACGTGGCCGATCATGGAGCACCCGGTGCTGATGTACTACCAGAGCTCTCCTCTGCTCGACGCGCCCGGCTACACCGGCACCGGCGTGATCACCAACATGGGCAATCCCGCGGTCTGGTGGATCGGCATCCTGGCCCTGCTCTTCTGCGTGTGGCGGATGATGGCGGGCCCCAAGTTACTGAGGGTGGGCATCGGCGCTCTGATGGTGGTCTCGCTCACCACCATGATCATCACGTTCCACGCCGCCGAACCCGGCATCGACTCGGTCACCGGCACGCAACCGGGACCGCTCAATCCGGTGAGCCCGCTCTTCTACGTGGCCTTCGTGGGAGGGATGGGCCTGTTCTGTGCCTGCGCGGCGGTTTTCGCCGTGATCTCGCGGCGCTTCGTGCCCGCCTTCATCGTGCTCGGCTACGTCACCGCGTGGATGATGTGGGTGCCGGGGAACAAGGCGCGGGTGCTCTTCTTCTACCACGCCCTGGGCATGCTGATCTTCCTCGCCCTGGCGCTCGCCTACATGCTCGCCGCCCTGCGCCACGTGCGCTTCTTCGCCGGCGGCCGATGGTGGTCACTGGCTCCGCTCGCCTATGCCGGGGTCGCGGTGGTGGTGGCCGCGTTCATCTTCTTCTACCCGATCTGGACCGCCATCCCGCTGACCAGCCCCGACCAGAACATGCGGCTGTGGGTCGACGCCTGGTAGGGCGGTGGCGCTTGCGCGGGGCCCCGCCCCCCCTGCGGCGCTGATGGTCACCCGGTGAGCGGTCCGGGGAGCGTGGCGCTCCTCCTCCTGCTGGCCGCGCTCGGGGCGGCATCCGGCCTGGCGGTGCTGGGCGCCGTGGCCACGCCGCTGCGGCTCGCCGAGCGGATCGCCATCGCCACGGTCGCCGCCTTCGCGCTGGACGCGGCGGTGTGCTTCGCGCTCAGCCTGGTCCTCGGCCTCGGACCTCTCTCGATCCTGCTCGCCCCCGCCCTGGTGACCGGTGTGGGGTTGCTGCTGGCGCGCCGCATCGGGGTCGATGTCGTGGCCACCTGGCGGACGTCGTGGGAGGACTCCCGTGGCGAGCCGGGGGGCGGGCTGACCCTGGCGGCGGTGGCCATCGTGGCGGCGGTCGTCTTCACCCTGCTCTTCTCGCGGGCGATGTACCAGGACGCGGCCGGCGACCTGGTCACCGGCTACTGGCTCCCCGACTGGGCCCAGCACCTGATCACCGCGTCGAGCTTCGCCATCGGCCACAACCTCCCGCCCCAGAACCCGATCATGAGCGGCACCGCGCTCTACTACCCGTTCCTCCCCGACTTCACCTCGGGGATGCTGATGCGCCTCGGGCTCGCCGACGGGCCGTCGCTCTGGCTGCCCCAGATCTTCCTGGCGGTCGCCCTGGTGGTGCTGGTGGTCAGCCTCGCCGAGCGCCTCGGCGCGCGCCGCTCGGTGGGCGTCCTCGCCGTCGTGATCTGCTTCCTGGGCGGCGGCCTGGGTTTCATCGGCGCCTTCCACGACGCCTGCACCGACGCCGGGTATCCGTCCGCCGAATGCAGCGCCGGCTACGTCATCAGCCATCCGGTGACCGGGGTCGGCATCACCGCACGCACCCTGCACGCAATTCCCGGGGTGGTCGCCGACCAGCCCACCAGCTTCGATGGGATGACCTCCAATCCCAGCTCGCCGAGTTCCGTCTTCTCCAACCAGGAGTGGTACACGCCGCTGTTCGCCTGGTGGCTTCCCCAGCGGACCCTGATGGAGGGGTTCGACGTGGTCCTGGCCTCCCTGGTGCTGCTCTTCGCCGCCTTCGAGCGCGCTCGCGCGCGCCTCGTCGACGTCGTCATCGCCGGGGTCCTGGCCGGGCTGCTCCCCGTGATCCACGTGCAGAGCCTCTTCGCCCTGGTGATCATCACCGTGGGTCTGGCTGCATTCCGATGGCGACGGGCCTGGCTGCTCTTCGCGGGGGTGGCCGCCGTCATCGCCGCCCCACGCCTGGTCGAGCTGCTGCTGGCGCCCCACGGCGCGGCCGCGCTCGGCAACCAGTACCCGTGGTTCGAGCCGGGCTGGGCGTCGGGGGCGATCAACAGCGCGTCGCTCGGTCACACGATCACCCCGGGGGTGGTGGGGACGGTGATCGTCGACGGCCTGCGCCTCCCCTTCAGCGGGACGTTCTGGGAGTTCTGGCTGGTGAACCTCGGCATCGCTGCGCCGCTCAGCCTGGCCGCGGTACTGCTGTGGGCGGCGCGCCGCTGGGGAGGGGGCGCCCTCGGCGGCGTGGCCGCCCGGCTGCTGAGCGTCTTCCCACCAGCGCTCCTCCGCTTCTTCCTGGCCAGCATCCCGGTCTTCGTGCTCTGCAACGTCGTCGTCCTCCAGAGCTGGGACTGGGACAACACCAAGCTGCTCGTCTACTGGTATCTGGGGTTCGCCCTGGCGGTGTCGGCGATCACCGTCCATCTCTGGGCCGGGTTCTGGCGGCGCATCCTGGCCGTCCTCCTCGCCGGCAGCGTGCTCGCCACCGGGACCCTGGCGGTGCTCCGGCTCCTGCCCTGGACGCCGCCGGCCGCGTCGGTGACCGGCCCCTACATCGTCGAGTCGGCGTCGGAGGTCCAGCTCGCCACCGCCATCGACTCCCGCACCGCCCCCGACGCGGTGTTCCTCATCTCGGGGGGCACCGACGACTACTTCAACCCGGTGCCGCTGCTCACCGGCCGGCCGGTGGTGATCGACTACTACCCCTGGCTGTGGAGCTACGGGCTGGACTACGGCCAGCGCCTCGACGACGTGGAGATTGCCATGCAAGGCTGCGGCTCCACCACGCTGGCCGGGTGCCCCGCGATCCTCGACGTGCTCCACCGCTACGGCGTCAGCTACGTCGAGGTCGACCAGACGTTCCCGCCGGGCGGCGTCATCTGGTGGGGACAGCAGCACCTCCCGGTGGTGGCGAGGGCACCGGGTATCACCGTCTACAACGTGCGCGGCTACTCGTGAGCGTACCGATCGTGGACGCCCATGTCCACGTCCTCCCCGAGAGGGTGCACCGCGAGGCAGGCCCGGTGGCCGCCGCCGACCCCTGGTTTGCCGTCTGCCACGCGGGCGGGCGGCGCCTCGCCTCGGAGCACGACCTCCTGGGCTATCTGGACGCCGAGGCCGTCGACCGCGCCGTGGTCTTCACCTGGCCGTTCGCCGACCCCCGGCTCTGCGCCGAGGCCAACGACTTCGCAGCCCAGCTCCAGCGGCGCCACCCCGACCGGGTGGTGGGCTGCGCCGTCGTCCAGCCCGGCGACCCCGGCGCTGCCGCCGAGCTCCGCCGCTGCGCCCGGCTGGGGCTGCGCGGGGTCGGAGAGCTGAACGCCGATGCTCAGGGTTTCACGCTCGAGGGCGACCTGCTGCCCGGGCTGGCGGCGGTGTCGGTCGAGCTCGACCTGCCCTGGACCGTCCACTGCAGCGAGCCGGTGGGCCACGTCTACCCGGGCAAGGGGACGGCCACCCCGGACCGCCTGGTCCACCTGGCGGAGCGCACCCCGGGCCTGCGCCTGGTTGCCGCCCACCTCGGCGGGGGCCTGCCCCTCTATGCGCACATGCCCGAGGTCGCCGAGCTGTGCGCGCGGCTGTGGTTCGACACCGCCGCCCTGCCCCATCTGTACCGCCCCAGCGCGCTCCGCGACGCCGTCTCCCTGATCGGCGCCGAACGGGTCGTGCTCGGCACCGACTTCCCCCTGCTCGGGATGAGCCGCTACCGGCGCTTCCTCGACCGCGCCGGCCTCGACGACGCGGAGCGTGACCTGGTCGTGGGCGGGAGTGCTGCCGCGGTGTGGCGCTGGTGACCCTGCCGGCTCAGCGCCCGCCGGTGACGTCGAGGATGGCCCCTGTCGTGTAGGGGGAATCGCTGCCGAGAAGCCAGACGATCGCCGCGGCCACCTCCTCGGCGCGGCCGGCCCGCTGCATCGGGATGAGCCCGGCCAGCCGTGCTGCACGGTCCGGCTGGCCACCGCTGGCGTGGATCTCGGTGTCGACGATGCCCGGGCGCACGGCATTGACCCGGATCCCCTCCGTGGCGACCTCCCGGGCCAGCCCGAGGGTGAAGGAGTCCACCGCTCCCTTGCTCGCCGCGTAATCGACGTACTCCCCCGCCGAGCCCAGCCGGCTGGCGGCGGAGGAGACGGTCACGATCGCGCCGCCCCCGCCTCCGTGGCGGGACGACATTCGGAGGACGGCCTCGCGGGCGGTGAGCATCACCCCCAGCACGTTGACTTCCAGCATGCGGCGCATCCGCTCGGCATCCATCTCGTCGAGTCGCGCCTGGCGGTCGACGATCCCCGCATTGGCGACGGCCGCTGTCAGTGGACCCATCTCGGCGGCGGCGGCGAAGAGCGCGACGACGTCGGCCTCGACGGCGACGTCAGCGCGGACGGCGCGCCCGCCGATGTCATGCGCCACGCCCTCCGCCGCGTCGGCGTCGGCGCGCCAGGAGACGCACACCCGCCAGCCCTCGGCGGCCGCGCGCCGGGCGGTGGCGGCGCCGATGCCGCGCCCGCCGCCGGTGACGACGCAGACACCGCGCTCCACGCGCTCCACCACGGCCGCTCAGGCCGCGGCCTGCTGCTTGACCTCGGCGACGAGCTTGGTCAGGGAGTCCTTGGCATCGCCGAACAGCATCAGGGTGTTGTCGTGGTAGAAGAGCTCGTTCTCGATGCCCGCGAAACCGGGCCGCATGCTCCGCTTCAGCACCACCACCGTCTTGGCCTGGTCGGCGCGCAGGATGGGCATGCCGTAGATGGGGCTGGAGGGGTCGTTGAGCGCGGCGGGGTTGACCACGTCGTTGGCCCCGATCACCACCGCCACGTCGGTGCGCGGGAACTCCGGGTTGACCTGGTCCATCTCCTTGAGCTCGTCATAGGGGACGTCGGCCTCGGCGAGCAGGACGTTCATGTGCCCCGGCATCCGGCCGGCGACCGGGTGGATGGCGTAGAGCACCCGCACCCCGCGCCGCTTGAGCTGGTCGGCGAGCTCCTTCACCTCGTACTGGGCCCGGGCCACGGCCAGACCGTAGCCGGGGACGAAGATGACCTGCTGGGAGTAGGCGAGCAGCACGGCGAGGTCCTCGACGCTGGTCGGGCGGACGCTCTTGCCGGCGAGCGCGGCTCCCTCCGGCCCCGCCTCCGCCGTCTTGCCGAAGGCGCCGAAGAGGACGTTGGCGAGCGAGCGGTTCATGGCCCGGCTCATCAGCAGGGTGAGGATCGAGCCCGAGGCACCCACCAGGGCACCGGCCACCACCAGGGCGTAGTTGCCGATCACGAACCCGGTCACGGCCGCCGCCGTGCCGGTGAACGAGTTCAAGAGCGAGATGATCACCGGCATGTCGGCACCGCCCACCGGCAGCACGGCCATGATCCCGAGCAGGAGGGCGCCGGCGACGAAGGCGATCACCAGGTCGGTGTTGCCCCCGCCGATGGTGATCGCGACGGCGAGCCCGACCAGGGCGCCCAGCACCAGGCCGTTGATCTCGTGCTGGAGCGGCCAGGTGATGGGCGTTCCCCGCATCCACTCCTGGAGCTTGGCGAAGGCGATCAGGCTGCCGCTGAAGCTGATGCCACCGATCAGGCAGCTGAGCAGGATGGTCACCGAGTCGATGACGGTCAGGCTCTGGTGGGCGGCGGTGATGCCGTGGTAGTCGCCGAGGGCGATCAGCGCCGCGGCACCGGCGCCCATGCCGTTGAAGAGCGCCACCATCTGGGGCATCGCCGTCATCGCCACCCGGCGCGAGGCGATCACCCCGATCAGGCCGCCGACCACCACCGCCGGGATGATGTACTGCCAGCCGCTGTGGAAGTCGCCGAGGGTGATCCCGATGGCGACCAGCATGCCGGCCCCGGCCACGCGGTTGCCCATGTGGGCGGTCCGCGGCGAGGTCAGCATCTTGATACCGCGGATGAAGCAGACGATGGCGACCAGGTAGCCGAGGATGACCCAGTCGGGGGGCAGGCTCACCGACATCAGGCCTTCTCCTCGGGGGGCGCGGACGCCGGTGGCGGCTCTGCGCCCGGGCGCGCCGGCGGCTTGCCGCTGCCCTTGAACATGCCGAGCATGCGGTCGGTGACCACCCAGCCGCCGACCACGTTGAGGGTGCCGAGGAAGATGGCGGCGACCGCGATCACCGCGGCCAGGGTGCCGTGGACGGTGGCGGCGATGGTGATCGCCCCGATCACCACGATGCCGTGGATGAAGTTGGTCCCCGACATCAGCGGGGTGTGGAGCAGCGAGGGCACCTTGCTGATCAGCTCGATGCCCAGGATGACGGCGAGCACGAAGATGAAGAACCCGATCAGGACGAGGTCGGTCTGGGACATGGGGCTCCTAGGCGGCCGGCTCGGTCCGGGGGGCGGCGGCACCGCGCAGCACGCGCTGATGCACGACGCAGGTGGCGCCGAGGATCTCGTCGTCCAGGTCGTCGCGCACCTTGCCGTCGCGAACCAGGTGCTGCACGAAGCGGGCGATGTTGCCCGCGTAGAGCTGGCTGGTGTCGGTCGCCATCCGGCTGGCCAGGTCGGTCTGGCCGCAGATCCGCACCCCGGAGACCTCCACCTCGTCTCCGGGCTTGGTCAGCTCGCAGTTGCCGCCCCCCTCGGCGGCGAGATCGACGATCACCGAGCCGGGGCGCATTCCCGCCACCATCTCGGCGCTGATCAGCTTGGGTGCGTCCCGGCCGGCGATCAGCGCGGTGGTGATCACGCAGTCGGCCTCGGCGACGTGGTGGCTGAGGACCTCGCGCTCGCGCTCCTCGGCCTCGCCGCTCAGCTGGGCGGCGTAGCCGGTACCGGTCTCCTTGGCCTCCACGCCCACGTCGACGAAGCGGGCGCCCAGGCTCTCCACCTGCTCGCGGACCACGGGGCGGACGTCGAAGGCCTCGACCACAGCGCCCAGGCGCCGGGCGGTGGCGATCGCCTGCAGGCCGGCCACGCCGGCGCCCACCACCAGCACCCGGGCCGGTCGCACCGTCCCCGCCGCGGTCATCAGCAGGGGCATGAAGCGGGGCAGCCGGACGGCCGCCATCAGCACGCCGTGGTAGCCGGCCGCGGTCGCCATCGAGGAGAGCACGTCCATCTCCTGGGCGCGCGTGATCCGGGGAAGCAGCTCCAGGCTGTGGACGTCGACCCCGCGCCCGGCGAGCTTCTCCAGGAGGGGCAGGTTGGAGGTCGCCCGGAGCAGGCCCACCAGGGTGGTGCCCATGGCCAGGGCCGCGATCTCCTCGTCCGACGGGGCCCCGACGTGAAGGACCAGCTCGGCGCCCCCGAGCAGCTCGCCCAAGCCCGCCTCGACCGTCGCGCCCGCCTCTGTGTAGGCGGCGTCCGCGTAGCCGGCGAGCTCGCCCGCCCCTGCCTCCACCGCCACGGCGAGCCCGGCGCGGAGCAGGGGTCGCAGCGATGCGGGCACCAGCGCCACCCGGCGCTCTCCGGGCTGGCGCTCGCGGGGGACCGCGATCCGGAGCGGAGCCGACCCCGTGCCGTCGGAGGCCTCGGTCATCGCGGTGCATGGTAGCGGCGGGGGCCGGGGTCCTGCCGCCGGGGCGGCATCGCCCCGTGATCCGGGACCGGCTAGGCGGTGGCGAGGCGGTCGGGTGTGGTGCTGCCCTCGTGGGGCCCCGCCGGCGGGCCCTCGACGACCGGCGCCGCGCGGTGGCCACGGATGCCCGTCGCCGCCGACCACACCGGCGGGACGTGCTGGGGGGTGCGGGTGACGTCCCCGCACGCATAGCACCGGCTGACCACCTCCTCGGACGTGGCCGCCACCACGCGGGACTCGTGTCCGCAGGCGACGCAAACGGTCAGGCGCGTGGAGATCAGCTTCGTCCCAGCCATGGTGGTGCAGCCTCGCCACGTACGGCCCAGCCGAGTCTCGTGGAGTCACTCGGCGCATTTCCAAGCCTACGCGCACCGCCCGGCGTTGTCAGGCCCGGCTGCAGATTCGTCTCCGTGCTTCCGGCTGGAATACTGGGGGTGGCATGTTCACCCCCCAGACGCTCGAGGTCGTCATGGTGTCCTTCGAGGGCCCGGACCGCTACAGCCTCGCCGGGGGGCTGGGTGTCCGCGCCCGGGAGATGACCCGGGCCTTCGCCGCGGCGGGCTACGCGACCACGCTGGTCTTCGTCGGCGACCCCGAGCTTCCGGCGGAGGAGACCTCGGAGGGGGTGCGCCTGATGCGCTGGTGCCAGGAGGTGAGCCGGCACTGCCCGAGCGGTGTCTACCAGGGCGAACGGGCCAAGCTGGACGCGCTCGACACGAGCCTGCCCGACGCCCTGATCGAGCGCGTGATCGCCCCCGCGGTCGGACGTCACCGGGTGGTCGCCGTGCTCTGCGAGGAGTGGCACACCGCCTCCTTCTGCCGCCGGCTCAGTGATCGGCTCCATGCCATGGGGCTGCGCCGTCACGTGGTGCTGGTCTGGAACGCCAACAACCGCTTCGGGTGGGAGGAGATCGACTGGCGGGCGCTCGGCTACGTGGCCTCGACGACGACGGTGAGCCGTTACATGAAGCAGCTGATGCTCGGCTGCGGTGTCAACCCGGTGGTGGTCCCCAACGGCATCCCGCTGAGCGCCCTGCAGGCTCCGGACGCGAGCGCGGCGGCGGCGATCAGGAGCGCCGCGGCGACGCCCTGCCTCGCCTTCAAGATTGGGCGCTTCACCCCGGACAAGCGCTGGATCCAGGCCGTCGACGCCATCGCCGAGCTGCGCGCAGAGGGCCTGCCCGCCCGCCTCCTGATGCGTGGCGGCATCGAGCCCCACGGGGCCGAGGTGCTGGGGCGGGCCCGCCAGCACGGGCTCGCGGTCTGCGACTGGTTCGAGCCGGTCGACGACTCGGGTGGGGTGGTCCGGGCGCTGGTCGAGAGCCGCGGTGCCGCGGTCGTCAACCTCTGCCGCTTCCTCCCCGAGGCCGTGCTGCCCGAGATCGACCTGGCCGCCACCGCCGTGCTCGCCAACTCCGGCCACGAGCCGTTCGGCCTGGTCGGCCTGGAGGCGATGGCAGCGGGCGGGGTTGCCGTGGTCGGTTCCACCGGCGAGGAGTACGCCCGCCCCTACGGCAACGCCATCGTCGTCGAGAGCGAGGACGGCGCCGAGGTGGCGGCCGCCCTGCGCGGGCTGGTCGACCGCCCCGCCCTGGCCCGCCGGCTGCGGCGCACCGCCCGGCGCGACGCTCGCGACTTCGCCTGGCCCGCCGTGCTCGAGGGGCTGCTCGAGCGCCTCCGCTACATGTCCGTCCACCAGCAGGCGCTGAGCCCCGACGGCCCCGCGAGCCCCCGGCGGCGGAGCCCCGCCGCCCGCGGCGGCGGAGAGCGCCGGGCGGGCGCCACCGCCCATCCGCTGTCCTCGAGGCTATAGGCTGACGGCGATGGAGGAGGAGCGCCGCGCCGGGGACCTCGGCCTCGAGGAGTCGGAGTTCGCGCCCCTGGTCGCGGACCTCACCCCCGGACTGGTGGACGCCCTCTGCGAGGCCCTGGTCCTCTTTCCCGAAGCCCTCGACGAGGTCGGCACGTGACTGCCGCGCGGCCGCTCCAGGCTGCCGACCTGAGCCTGATCCACCTGGTCGCGGCCCGCCGCCGGGGCGAGCCCGTCCCATCCCTCGACCCCCGCACCCTCGAGGCGGTGGTCGACGAGCTCAGCGAGGATCCCGGCGCGCCGCGGACCGTCTTCGAGCGCGGCGCGCGGCTGGCGGCGGCGGTGGCCGGCGCCATCCCCGGGCCCCTCGGCCGCCAGGTGGCGCTGCTCGCGCTGCTCTGCCAGCTCCGCCTCGACGGCTACCAGCTCACCGCCCCTCAGGGGGTGCTGGCGGCCATGGTGGCAGCGGTGGCGGCGAGGCCGCAGGACACCGCCGGGCTGTCCCGATGGCTGGAGGACCGGGCCATGCCGGGCGCCTCGACCCGATCGGGAGTGGGCTGGTGAAGGCTGTCGTGATGGCGGGCGGCGAGGGCACCCGGCTCCGGCCGCTGAGCAGCCAGCTGCCCAAGCCGATGGTGCCGGTGGTGGGCACCCCGGTGATCGAGCACAACCTGCGCCTGCTCCGCGATCACGGCATCACCGAGGTGGTGGTCACCCTCCACTACCTGGGCGCCGATATCCGCAACCGGCTCGGCGACGGCTCCGACCTCGAGATGGTCATCGACTACGTGGTCGAGGACCGCCCCCTGGGAACGGCCGGCAGCGTCCGCAACGCGGCCCACCTGCTCGACGGCACCTTCCTCATCATCAGCGGCGACTGTCTCACCGACATCGATCTCTCGCGTGTGATCTCCGACCATCGCGAGCGCGGGGCGCTGGCATCGATCGTGCTCACCTCGGTGCCCAACCCCCTCGAGTACGGGGTGGTGATCACCCGGCCGGACCAGCGCGTGGAGCGCTTCCTGGAGAAGCCCTCGTGGGGCGAGGTCTTCTCGGATCAGGTGAACACCGGGATCTACGTGGTCGAGCGCGAGGTGCTGGACCGGATCGAGCCGGGGCAGAGCGTCGACTGGTCGCAGGACGTCTTCCCCGCCATGCTCCGCGACGGCGAGGCGCTCTTCGGCTTCGTCGCCGATGGCTACTGGTGCGACATCGGCAACATCCCCTCCTTCCTCCAGGCCAATTGGGACGCGCTCGAGGGCCGGGTGCACTGCCACATCAGCGGTCACCGCGACGGCGACGTCTGGACCGGAGCCGACGTGGAGCTGGGTCTGGGAGCGGTCGTCGAGGGACCGGCCTACCTCGGTGACGAGGTCAAGCTCAAGGCGGGGACCCACGTCACCGGTCCGGTCATCATCGACAAGTACTCGGTCGTCGACGACGACGCGATGGTCGCCAACTCGGTGATCTGGCCGCATGCCTACATCGGCGAGGGCTGCCGGATCTCGGCGGCGGTGATCGGCCGCGGCGTCACCATCAAGAACAACAGCCTGGTGGAAGAGGGCGCGGTGATCGGCGACGACTGCGTGATCGGCCAGGGATCCAGGATCCAAGCGGGGGTCCGGATCTGGCCGCACAAGGAGATCGAGCCGGGCGCCAACGTCCACGAATCCGTGGTCTGGGCGGGGGAGTGGCGCCGGGGCCTCTTCTCCTCGTGGGGGATGACCGGGCTGATCAACGTCGAGCTGACCCCGGAGTTCGGCGCCCGCCTGGGCGCAGCCTTCGCCGCCACCCTTCCCCGCGGCGCTGCCATCGCGGTGGCCCGCGACCACGCTCGCAGCTCCCGGATGATCAAGCGGGCGATCGTCTCGGGGATCGTGAGCGGCGGCGCCCAGGTCCGCGACCTCGACGAGCTGCCGGTGCCGGTCACCCAGTTCGCCACCCGCTACGGGCGGGCCGAGGCCGGCATGCACGTCCTGGTCTCGCCCCTCGACCAGCGCTCGGCGGACATCCGCTTCTTCGATCGCGACGGTCTGCCCATCGACAAGCGGGCGGAGCGGCGCCTCGAGAACCTCTACTTCCGCGAGGACTTCCGGCGCGCCGCCTTCTACGAGATGGGTGACATCGAGGAGCACTTCACGGCGCTACCCGACTACATCGAGCACCTCCTCGGCAACGTCGACGCCGAGGCCGTCCGGGCCGCCCATTTCCGCCTGGTCATCGACTATGACTACAGCCAGGCCTCGCAGGTCCTGCCCGAGGTGCTGCACCGGCTCGGGGTGACCACCGTGCCGCTCAACGCGGGCGTCGCCGAGGGGCCGCGGCATCGCACCGTCCCCGAGGAGACGGCGCTGATAACGCGGACCGTTCAGGCCGATCTTGGCTGCCTCTTCAACGCCACCGGGGAGCGGCTCAGCGTCATCGACGACCAGGGCAGCGTGGTCGGCGCCTACCAGCTCTTCGGCCTGCTCGCCCGCTGGTGGTCGCACCGCGGGGTCATGCTGGCGCCGGCCAGCTCCCCTCACTGGGTGCGCGGCGTCGTGGAGGAGCAGGGCTCCCGCTTCACCCCCACCATCGGTGAGCCGAACCACGTGCTTCGCGCCGCGGCCTCGCCGGATGCGGCCCTCGCCACCGACGGCGAGGGCGGGTTCGTCTGGCCCAACTTCCTGGGCGCCTTCGACGGCATGTACACGCTGGTCAAGCTGCTGGAGCTGCGCGCCGTGGACGGCGAGCTGCTCTCGGCGGCGACCGCCCGTCTCCCCCGGGCCGCCTACCTCACCGCCACCGAGTTCGTCCCCTGGGAGGCCAAGGGCCGGGTGATGCGGGCGCTCCTCGAGGATCATCGCGACCAGTCCGTCGACCTGGTGGACGGCATCAAGGTGTTCGTGGACGACGGCTTCGTGCTGGTCCGGCCCGACCCTGACGAGCCGGCCTGCCACATCGTGGCCTCGGTCGGCGACGAGGCGCGCGCGCGGAGCCTGCTCGAGGAGTACACGCTGCGGGTGCGCGAGGCCCGGGGCGACGGCGCGCCGATGGCGGTCGACGTGGCCGGGACCGCGACGCCCGAACGCACCCGCACGACCGCATAGCCCCACGTCGCCCCTCGGCGTGATGATCGCCGGAGCGCGCGCGCTCTGCCCACCTGCCCGTGGCCGCCAGTCGCGGGTGGACGTCAGTCGAGCAGAGCCGCCCCGGCGGCGAGCGCGGCGTCGAGCACGCCGGCCCCCAGCTCCGTGAGCAGGAGCGGTGCCCGCGGTTCGGCCGCGGTTGGCCCCAGCGACCGCTGCCATCTCCCGACGTCGTGCCAGGCTCCCAGCTTCCGCCCCGCCCCGCGGTACACGCCCGAGAGGGTGAAGCCCATGCGCTCGTGCAGGGCCACGCTGCCCGGATTCGGCAGGGCTATGGTGGCGAAGGCCTGCCCGAATCCCTGGGACGACAGGATCCGCAGCAGCGCCGTGTAGAGGGCGCGCCCGACGCCGCGGCGTCGCTCCCCCTCGGCCACGTAGACACTGGTCTCGACCGACCACGCGTAGGCCGCACGCGCAGCGAAGCGCCCCGCATAGGCGTAGCCGGCGACCGCCTCCTGGTGGCACGCCACCAGCCAGGGATGGGCGGGGTAGCGCTCGGTGATCCGCGCCGCCATGGCCTCGACGGTGGGAACGGCGTACTCGAAGGAGATGGACGTCAACTCGACGATCGGAGCGTAGACGGCCCTGACCCCGGGCGCATCGGCCGCTGTCGCGATGCGAAGGAGCATCTCTGCCCCGCCAGCTTACCGGCCGCCCGGCTCCCGGCGTCCCGGCCGCCCTCCGCGTCGCCGGTCACGCGCGCCCGGCCCGGCGCTCCCGAGAGGCGGGGTCCTGGCGGTAGAAGTCGCGGAGGACGGCGTACAGCGCCGGCTTCTCCCGCTCCATCCGGAGCGGGATGTCGAAGAAGACCTCGGTCACCACCGCGAAGAACTCGCCCGGGTTGACCGCGCCGTAGGGGTCGAGCAGATCGCCGCCGGTCCCGTCGCGCAACGCGTCGTACTCGGCGTTGCAGATCGCCACCCATCGCTGGTACTCCGCATGCGACTCGAGGGGCGGGGTTCCGTCGACGGAGCCGGCCAGCATGTCGAGCTTGTGGGCGAACTCGTGGTACACGACGTTGTGCCCCTCCTCGGGATGGCGCGCCTGGGCGATCGCGGAGTCCCAGGCGATCAGGACCGGGCCACGCGGGTCCGCCTCGCCGATGATGGCCAGGGGTTGGTCGCTGAAGATGCCGCCGCCCACATGCCGGTCGCCGTCGAGGACGACGGTGGTGGGCGAGACGATGATCGAGGTGACCCGGTGGTAGTAGTCGTAGTCCAGCCCCAGTATCAGCATGCCCGCCAGCGCGCTGATCACCACCCGCATGTCGTCGGTGAGCTGAAAGCGGTTGGACGCCTCCCACAGCTTGTCGACCAGGAGGAGGCGGACGAAGGCCTCGAGGCGCTCCCGCTCGCCGCCGTCGAGGAGGGACCAGTGGGCGACGTTCCAGCTCAGGAGATTCCGCCACGCTTCGGGAAACGGCTGGGCCAGCGCCCGCCGGCGCCGGCCTCGGCGGGTGAGGGGCATGCTCCTCCCACTCCTCTCAGGACCTGCCCGCTACGGGACCGCGGTGCCCGCCAGCTCGCGGTCCACCACCTCGGCGAGGCCGCGGATCATGGCCGCCGACGAGTTGGGCATGGCGATGCGGCGCAGCCGCAGCCCGCATTCGGCCGCCTGCTCGCCGGCCGCGACGTCGATGTCGTAGAGGGTCTCCAGGTGGTCGGAGACGAACTGGACCGGCGCGACGAGGACCTCCGTCGCTCCCGCCGCAGACAGCTCGGGGAGGATGTCGAGCAGGTCGGGCTTGAGCCATTCGGCGGGAGTGTGGCCCGCGCTCTGCCAGGCGAACCGCCAGCTCCCCTCGGGGAGATGGAGCCGGTCGACCACCGCGCCCACCGTCTCGTGGAGCTGGTCGATGTAGCCCGGGTCACGCTCGATCACGCTGCGCGGAAGGCTGTGGGCGGTGAAGAGGATCGTCACCAGGGGGAGCGGTGGGGTGGCGGCCATCGCCTCGGCGACCCGGTCGCTCAGACCCTCGATCCATCCCGGCACGGTGTGCCAGGCTCCCGCCACGGCCATCTCGAGGCCAGGGTGGCGGCCGCGCGCCCGTTCGACCTCGCGCTCGTACCCGGAGAGGATGAGGCGGGAGTACTGCGGGGCGAGCACGATGCCGAGGATCCGGGTGATCCCGTGCGCCACCATGGCGTCGATGGCGTCGGCGATCCAGGGCGCCGAGTGCTGCATCCCGACCGACACCCGGAAGGCCCCGGGGCCGTGACGCTCGGTGAGCAGCCGCTCCAGCCCATCCGCCTGATCGGCGGTGATGTCGAGGAGCGGTGAGCGTCCGATCCTCTGGAAGCGACGCTCGAACTCCGCGACCAGCTCCGGGTCCGGCTCGCTGCCGCCGCGCACGCTGCGCAGGTAGGCGGGGACCTGCTCCGCGGTGACCGCCGAGCCGAAGGTGAGCAGCAGGATCCCGGTGGGCGTGGTCATCAGCGGGCCGTCTCCTCGTGGACCAGCTCGACGACCCGGCGCAGGGTGGCGGGATCCGTGTCGGGGAGGACACCGTGGCCGAGGTTGAAGACATGGCCCGCGCGGCCCCCCGCCTCGGCGAGCACCCTCCGGGTCTCGCGCTCCACAACCGGCCAGCCGGCCAGCGCCACGGTGGGGTCGAGGTTGCCCTGGATGCCCAGGCCGGGTCCGATCCGCCGCCACGCGTCGTCGAGGGGGAGGCGCCAGTCGACGGAGACGGCGTCGCTTCCGGCCGATGCCATGGCCTCCAGCAGGTGGGAGCAGCCGGTCCCGAAGTAGATCCGGGGAACCCCGGTGGCGGCCACGCCGGCGAAGATCCGCTGGACGAAGGGCAGCACCCGGGCCTCGTAGTCGCGCCGGCTCAGGGCACCGACCCACGAGTCGAAGAGCTGCAGCACGTCCACCCCCGCGCTCACCTGGGCGCGCAGGTAGCGCACCGTCACCTCGGCCAGCTTCTCCATCAGCCGGTCCCAGAGCTCGGGCTCGGAGTGCATCAGCGCCTTGCTGCGGGCGTAGTCGCGCGAGGGGTGGCCCTCGATGAGGTAGGAGGCGACGGTGAAGGGGGCCCCGGCGAAGCCGATCACCGCGGCTCTGCCGCCGAGGTCGTGCCGGATCCCGCGGATGGCGGCGAAGAGGTCAGGGGTGGCCTCCTCGGCGGATTCGACCACCACCAGGCGGGCGATGTCCGCCGCCGAGCGCAGCGGCTCGTGGATGATCGGCCCCAGGCCGGGGTCGATCGAGAAGGGCACGCCCATCCCGACCAGGGGCAGCATGATGTCGGCGTAGAGGACGGCCGCGTCGACGCCCAGCTCATCGACCGGCATCAGGGTCACCAGGGCGCACAGCTCCGGGGTGCGGGTGATGGTGAGGATGTCGTAGCGCTCGCGCAGCTCGCGGTAGGCGGCGAGCGACCGACCCGCCTGACGCATGAACCAGACCGGGGTCCTGTCCGCCGGCTGGCGGCGGAGCGTGGCGATCATGCGCTCCCGGCCGTGCATGGGCGGCGGGCTGGGCACCCGGCCCTCGGGTTGCGCGTCGGCGGCGGCGGTGGACATCAGGCTCAATCGACCCCGATGTCGAAGGCGGCGGTCTCGTCGCCGCGGCCGTAGGAGCGGATCGCCATATGGGTGTCGGTGCGGACGATGCCGGGCAGCTCGGCGATGTGCTGGGTGACCACGGTGGCCAGGGCGTCCAGGTCCTGCACCCGGACCACGCAGATGAAATCGGCGGATCCGGTGGTGGTGTAGACCTCGGCGATTCCCTCGGTGTCGGCCAGGGCCGGGCCGAGGCGCCCGACCGCGCCCGGCTCGCACACGATGAAGAGGAATGCGGTGAGCATCCGGCGATGGTACTCACCTATCGCGCCGTTCGTCCGAGGCGCGGCTGCCCGGTGCCCGTCGAGGGCCGCGCCCCCGTCATCGCCGTCACGACCGGTGACACCGGCGTTACGGGGCGGGACGCTCTTCGCGTGGGAGAGCATCATGCGTTCGAGATGACGGAACAGCTTGTCTGCGTGAGCTGCTGGCGGTGGTACGACGGGCGCACCGTCTGCCCCAACTGCAGGGTCCCGCTGGTGGACCCGGGGACCGGGCACCCGGTCGCCGCCCCCGCCCCGCCCGCTCCACCGCCCGGCGCGGTCGCCCCGCCGCCGCCCCCCGCCTGGACCGGATCGCCTGTGCCGGTCTCGTCGGGGGCCGACTTCGCCGATCCGCTCCCCCCGGTCTCCGGCTATCCGAGCGGCACGCCGCTCGACGCTCCGACCCGCATCGAGATGCGTGGATTCCTGGCCGGTGAGGGGTCCGAGGCACCTCCGCACGCAGGCCCGCTGCAGACCCGCATGTCCCCGCCCCCACCCCCGGTGGAGGGGCTGATCCCACCTCTCTCCCCGCCCCCGCCCGCCGCGTCGCCGGGTGTCGGCAACCCGCCCGCAGCTGCCGACCTGGGGACGCCGACGTGGGGAACGCGCGCCGCGGTGGGCCCTCGCGTGCAGGCCCAGGCAGGTCCTGCCGCACCCTCACCCCCGGGCTCCGCGGCAGCGCCGGGCTGGGAGGTCCGGACGCAGCGCCCCGCCCCCCCATCCGCGCCCGTGCCGCTGGCGCCACCGCCACCCCAACCCGGCGGACCACCGGCCGCCGGGCGCTTCCCCGGAGCCCCGGCTCGTGACCCCCGCCTGCCCAACCCGGCCGCTCCCGCCGCGCCGACCCCGTCGGCTTGGCAGCCCGGGGTGCCGCTGGCCCGGCCACTCGGACCGCCCCCGCAGGTTCCTCCCGGTCGCATCGCCCCAGACGCCGCGGGCTACCCGCCCGTCGATCCTCGCACGCTGCCCGCCGGACCCTCACGTGTCCCCCGGGGTCCGGCCCCGATGCCGGCGCAGGCGGCGCCCCCGCTGGGCGCCGGGCCGCCCTGGCCACCGGTGCCGGTGGCGTCGCAGGCCCTGCAGGGAAGTCCCGCCTCGCCGTCCATGGGGTCAGGGCGCCCGCCGTTCGCGCCGCCGCCCCCGGGGCCGGGCGCCCCGCCGCCACCCCCCGGGTTCCCATCGGGGCCCCGGCAGTCCGAGGCGCCGCCCGCGGCCTGGCCCCGGACCGCACCTCCGGCGGCCAGCACAGCACCGACGGCGTGGCCGGCCGGGCAGGCGTCGGGCCTGGCGGCTCGCGCCGCGGCCATGGACAGGCCCGCCCCGTCCGCGGCGCGGCCCGACGCTTCCGCGCTGCGATCCGCGCCTCCCTCCGGCCCGGCGCCGTCCTCCGGCCTGGCGCCGTCCTCCGGCCTGGCGCCCTCCCCCGGCCTGGCGCCGATTCCCGCCCCGGCCTCGGTCGCCTTCCCCCGGCCGCGGCGCGGGCCCGGCCTCCCGCTGGCCGGCGCCGCCGCGCTCGTGGTGGCCCTGGTGGTCGCCGCCCTCTGGGTCGCCGCCGCCCTCGAGACCAATCTCGTGCTCCCCGAGCTGGCGGTGATCGTGGGCGCCGCCGCCGGGCTGGTGGTGCGCCGCTCACCGCGCGCCGGCGATCTCGAGGCCGCGCTCCTCGCCGGGGTGGTCGCGCTGGTGGCCATCGCCGTGGGTCTGGTGCTCGCCGCGCTGGCCGTGTACAGCAACGCCCACGCGGTGCAGTTCCTGACCGCGGTCGGCGACCTGGGCACCTCCTCCGTCCCCCACCTGCAGAACGAGGCCGGCGTGCTCGGCGCGGCCCTGGGGGTGGGCGGGGTCGTCGTCGCGGCCCTGGTGACAGTCGCCGGGCGGGGGCCTTCCTCCCGCTGACCCGGCCCGCGGCAGGGCTCCGTGTCCACTCCCGCTGGCATCGTCACCCGGGGTGGCGCTATCCTCGCTGTTCCGGAACCGCGCGGGAGTAACTCAACGGTAGAGTGCAACCTTCCCAAGGTTGAAGTTGCGGGTTCGAGCCCCGTCTCCCGCTGTCAGGGTTCCGCGGGGTGGCCGGCGGTGCCTCCCGCCCGCTCCTAATCCGGGGCGGCGGTGAAGCTGCTCAGCTCCTCCAGATAGCGGTCACGCCGTTCCTCGCTGAGGAAGGCGGCGCGAAACGAGTTGGCCGCCAGCTCGATGAGCTGCTCGCGGCCGATGCCGAGGTCGCGCTCCAGCAGCCGGTAGTTGTCGTCGATGTAGCCACCGAAGTAGGCGGGGTCGTCGGAGTTGACCGTGACCATGAGCCCGGCTTCGATCATGGCCGGCAGGGGGTGCACCCCGATGCGCTCGACGACTCGCAGCCGGACGTTCGACAGGGGGCAGACGGTCAACGGCACCTGCGCGTCGCGAAGGCGCGTCACCAGTCTGTGGTCCTCCATGCAGCGCACCCCGTGGTCGATGCGCGTCACATGGAGGAGGTCGAGCGCCTCCCAGATGTAGGCGGGCGGACCCTCCTCGCCGGCGTGGGCGACACAGCGGAGGCCGTGTTCCCGGGCGCGCTCGTACACCTGGACGAACTCCGACGGCGGATGTCCCACCTCGGCGGAGTCCAACCCCACGGCCGCGATGCGGTCGCGATGGGGAAGCGCCTGCCGGAGGGTGTCCATGGCGGCGCCGGCCCCCCGGTCGCGCAGGAAGCACATGATCAGCAGCGTCGAGATCCCGTAGCGCTGCTCGCTGCTCTCGAGCACCGACCAGAGCCCGTCCACGACCGCCGCCATGGGCACCCCGCGCTCGGTGTGCACCTGGGGGTCGAAGAAGATCTCCGCGTGACGGACCCCCTGGCCGCGCGCCCGCTCCAGGTAGGCGCGGGCGAGGTCGGCAAAGTCCTCCTCGGTCCTGAGCACGGCGGTGGTCGCGTAGTAGAGGTCGAGGAAGGATTGGAGGTCGCGGAAGGAGTACGCGCCGCGCAGCGCCGCCGCGTCGGCGTGGGGGAGCACGACGTGGTTGCGTTCGGCGAGCTGGAACGCCAGCTCCGGTTCCAGGGTCCCCTCGATGTGGAGGTGCAGCTCCGCCTTGGGGATGGGTGCGCGACCCCGGTCAGCCGGCGCCGCGGCGGCACCTCTCGAATCGGGAACCGCCGGGGCGGTCATGACGAGGCCCCGAGGTCGCTCGCGGCGCCCTCCACGGGGATCGTCGCCGTGACCGTCCTCAGCAGGATCGTGTAGATGCGGTGCCAGCGGATCGACCGGAAACCGGCGGCCCTCACCAGCCGGGTGGCGCGCCGCAGGGTCTGGGCTCGCCCCCGGTGGCTGGTCACCAGCGTCGGGATCAGCCACAGGGAGAAGAGGTCGGTGAGCACCAGCTGCCCGCCCGGCGTCAGCACCCGCGCGCACTCCCGGAGGCCGCGCTGCTGGTCCGCCCAGTGGTCGAAGGACGTGGTGCTCACCACCAGGTCGAAGCTGCGCGCGAGAAACGGGAGCTTCTCGACGAAGCCCTCGGTGAAGGTGAGCCGCGGATCGGCGGGCGCCGCCTCCCGCGCCGCCCGGACCATCCCCGGCGCCGCGTCGACGCCCTGCAGGTCGGTCGCCGCGGGAAGCAGTCGAGCCAGCTCGCGCAGCAGGTACCCGGTCCCGCAGCCGACGTCGAGGATGCGCCGGGCGCCGGGGGCGGTGGCCTGGGTGAGGGCGATGGTGCGATCGGCGATGTCGCGGTGAAAACTGCCGATCCGACCCCTCTCGTACTCCGGTGCTCGGACGTCGAAGGCGTGCACGTCGCGATCAGGGGGCACGGGGGGATTGTTCCACCCGGAGGGGACCGGCAGCAGGCCGCCACCCGCGCGTACACTGCCGCCGTGCCGCGCACCTACCGTCTCAGCCGGCCGCGCCGCCTGGTCAACGCGCTGATCACGCGGCTCACGGGCTGGGGCATCTCCGGCCGGCACACCTACATCCTCACGGTCCGGGGCCGGACCAGCGGACGCCCGCACTCGACCCCGGTGACCCTGGTGGAGAACGGTGAGCGCTGGCTGGTGGCGCCGTACGGCGAGGTCGGCTGGGTGCGCAACGCCCGTGCCGCCGGCGGCGTCGACCTCCGTCATGGCCGCCACGTCGAGACGATGCGCATCGAGGAGGTGGGCCCCGAGCAGGCGGCGCCGGTGCTGCGTGCGTACCTGCGCGAGGTCGCCGTCACCCGCCCCTTCTTCGACGTCAAGCCCGATGCGCCCCCGGAGGCCTTCGTCGCGGAGGCGCCGCGCCACCCGGTCTTCCGGCTCACCCCCGCACCGCCGGCCTGAGCCGCGCCCTCGCGCAGCCGGCCCCGGCCATTGATCCTTCTCAGCCTCTTCTCAGCGCACCCTCAGAGCCGGCTCATGCAACGGAAAGCCCCATCCTCCAGCCTGGGAGCATGCCCCTTCCGAGTTCCCCTCCGGATGGCCACGCAGCGCAGCTGGCGCGCGGCGCACGGACTCTGACCATGCTCGTCCTGGCCCTCTGGCTGGGGGGCGCCGCCAACGCGTGGGTCGTGGTCCAGGCGCTGGAGCGCGGGCTCACCTCCCTGCGCGGGCGCCGGGTGCCCCGCTCCCTCGCTGGGGTTGCGGCGCGGAGCTGACTGGGCAGGCCGTCGACGAACGGGCTCGGTCGAGCCGGGCCCGACCCGCTCACACTCCCGCGGCGGCGTGGGGCGTCTCGCGCAGGCGCTCCGGCGAGAGCATCCCCTCCAGATGGTCGATGAGCTCGTCGAGCGCGTCGCGCTGCAGCACCAGCTCGCGGTGACCGCCATGCGAGCCGTTGGCCACGATCCCCGCGTCGCGCAGGATCTTGACGTGGTTGCTGACCGTGGGCTGAGCCAGCGAGAAGAGCTCGGCCAGCTCGCTGACCGTGCTCGGAGCGGCCCGCAGCACCTCGACGATCGCCAGCCGGGTGGGATCCGAGATGGTCTTGAGCCGCCGTGCCAGGACCTCGGTGCGGGCGCGCGCCTCGGCCCCGCTGCCCTCGGCCCGCACCCCGATCATCACCGTCCCGGGGAGATCGGCGAGCGAGCCCACGTGGGCGAAGTAGGCGGGGACCACCGCGACCATGCCATCGGGGGGGAGCGACTCCACCAGGTCGTCGCAGGTGCGGCTCTCCGGCTTGTAGGCGTTGCGGGCGATCTCCTGCCAGGGTGCGCCGCGGTGCTGGATCTCGCGCCGGGCCGCGACCGCCGCCTCGACCGAGCGCACGCCGTTGCGCAGCCAGTCGGTCCGGACCGCGGCCCAGACGTCGCGCACCAGCTCCACGTAGGCGGCGCGGGTCTCCGCGGAGGAGCGCAGCCGGGCCAGGCGCGCCCTCATCACCACCCTGTCGTCCGGCGTCTCCGAGGCGAGGCGCAGGTCCGAAGGTGCGGTGGCGCAGAGGCCCTCCAACCGCCCCATCAGCTCGTCCGCATCGAGGCAGAAGAGGAGCCCGCCGTGGTGGGCGAGGATGGTCACCTCCATGGAGCCGCTGCACTCCGTCGTCTCGTGCTCGCCCCAGAACGTGCGGGCGCGCTCGAGGAGCCGGGGCGATGCCGTGTAGATCTCCCCCAGGGTGGCGTGGTCGCGGCGGAAGTCGGGCCGGAAGGCGGCGTGGAGGACCCAGTCCAGCTCCGACGCCACCGAGCCGCCCACCATGACGCTCGGAGAGGGAGCCGCTGACGTGGTGGGATCGTGGTAGAACGGCATAGCCAGATGACTATATCATTATTTGACTTGACATGCGAATCTCGTTATGCCAAGATTCCGATATGGCTATGAACCCATGGATCACCCGTCAGGCGTCCGACTCGCGCATCGACGACCTCCGCCGCGCGGCCAGCCTCGACCGCCTCGCACGGGAGGCGGGATCCTCGGAGCGGGAGCTGCGCGCTCAGCCCCTGCCGGCCCGCCTCGCCGGGGAGCTGCTGCTCCGCGCCGGGCGCTCCCTGGCCGGCGAAGCCCGGACCCGCCAGGTCCTCGACGCCCGCCGGAGCTAGGTACAGATCCAGGCTGCCCCGCTCGCGAGCGGTCAGGCGGAGCGCCCCGCCCAGCGGAGCACGAGGTAGATGGCCAGCCCGATCAGCGCCAGGACGATCAGCGTCTTGATCAGGAAGACGACCACCCCGACCAGCCACCCGAGGACGAAGTAGGCGAGGATCACGGCGACGACCGCCACGACCACGATGGTCAGGAGGTGGTGCGGACGGACCTGGGCCCGCGAGCTGCTCATGGCCAGATCATGTCACGTCGCAGTGGGGGCCGCCCCGGGGGTCAGGACCCCCCTGCGTGACCATCCCGCCACCGGCTTGTGACCGGCGGCGCAGTGCGGCATGTCCCCTCGCGCGCGAGCATTTGGGGGAGATGACCTCCGACTCCGCCCGCACCGCCTCCGCCGCGACGGCTGTGACAGTTCCGAGGCGGCGGGGCGCCGGCCGCCTCGAGGTGCAGCGCGGCCAGGGGATGGTGGAATACGGCCTGATCCTGATCCTCATCGCCGTGGTCGTCATCATCGTGGTGGGGGTCGTCGGCCACCAGGTCAACAACGCCTTCTCCAACCTCAGCAGCCAGCTGGGCAGCTAGCAGGGTAGGGGGAGCCGCTCGGAGAGCCCCGCGGATCCGCAACCCCGGCTGGCGGTGACGAGCGGGGACCTTCGGCCCTATCGCGCCCGCACCGTGGCTCCGTACCTTGGTGGTTCCGCCATCATCTGAAGGAGCGCCCGACATGCCGAACCGCGGAGACGCCGCGTCCGATGGCTGGAGGTGAGAGCTTGACCTACCGCCCGCTGGAGCTGACCCCCCTTCCCGACCTGCTCCACGGCACAGCCCGCGCCGGCCCCCAGAGGACGCGCCGGCCGACGTACGTGGACCTCCTGCCCCCCTGCAATGCCGGTTGTCCCGCGGGCGAGAACATCCAGGCCTGGCTCGGACTTGTCCGGGACGGGCATCACGAGCAGGCCTGGCAACAGCTGGTGGCCGACAACCCGCTGCCGGCCATTCACGGACGCGTCTGCTACCACCCCTGCGAGGACGTCTGCAATCGCAAGGAGCTGGACAGCTCGGTCTCGATTCATGCGGTGGAGCGTTTCCTGGGCGACCTCGCCCTGCAGCAGGGATGGCGGATCCCCGCCGCGGCTGAGCGGACCGGCAAGCGCGTGCTGGTGATCGGCGCCGGGCCCAGCGGACTCTCCGCGGCCTACCACCTGGCGCGGCTGGGGCACGAGGTGGAGATCCGCGACCTGAGCCCCGAGCCGGGCGGGATGATGCGCTACGGCATCCCCGCGTACCGGTTGCCGCGCGATGTGCTGTCCGGCGAGCTGGCCCGCATCGAGGCGCTCGGGGTGCGCTTCACCGCCGGGCACCGGGTCACCGACCTCGCCGCCGAGCGCGCCGAGGGCGGGTTCGACGCCGTCTTCGTGGCGGTCGGTGCCCACCTCTCCAAGCACGTGGACATCCCGGCCCGCGACGCCGGCCGCATCTACGACGCCGTCTCCTTCCTGCGCGAGGTCGCCGCCGGCGGCCAGCCGGTGGTGGGCCGCAGGGTCGCCGTCTACGGGGGCGGCAACACCGCCATGGACGCCGCCCGGGTCGCCAAGCGGCTGGGCGCGAGCGATGCGCTGATCGTCTACCGCCGCAACCGCGAGAAGATGCCGGCCCATGAGGAGGAGGCCGAGGCGGCCGAGCGCGAGGGGGTGCGGATCAACTGGCTGCACACCATCACCGCCTTCGAGGGACCGGAGCTGACCGTGGAGGTGATGGAGCTCGACGAGACCGGTTTCCCCCAGCCCACCGGCCGTTTCGAACAGCTCGCCGCCGACACCCTCATCCTCGCCGTGGGTCAGGACGCCGACACCGACTTCCTGCGCCGGGTGCCGGGTGTGGAGTTCAAGAAGGACGGCACCGTCATCGTCTCCACCTCGATGATGACCGGCTGCCCGGGTGTGTTCGCGGGCGGCGACATGGTCCCCGCCGAGCGCACCGTGACCGTCGGCGTGGGCCACGGCAAGAAGGCGGCGCGGCACATCGACGCCTACCTGCGCGAGACCCGGCTCGCAGTCCCCGCCAAGCACGAGCTGGCGAGCTTCGACCGCCTCCATCCCTGGTACTTCGCCGACGCCCAGGCCCGCCTCCAGCCCGAGCGCGAGCCGGCGGAGCGGGTGGCCGACTTCGCCGAGATCGTGAGCGGCCTGGACGAGACCGCGGCCGTCTACGAGGCGGAGCGCTGCCTCTCCTGCGGCAACTGCTTCGAGTGCGACGGCTGCCTCGGCTCCTGTCCGGAGGACGCGGTGGTCAAGCTCGGCACCGGTCACCGCTACCGCTACGACTACGATCGCTGCACCGGCTGCGGGACCTGCTTCGAGCAGTGTCCCGTGCACGCCATCGAGATGATCCCGGAGCCAGCGTGATGCGCACCACGGTCGACGGCAACGAAGCGGCGGCGTCTGCCGCCTACCGGCTCAACGAGGTCTGCTGCATCTACCCGATCACCCCCTCCTCGCCGATGGCCGAGCTGGCCGACGAGTGGTCGAGCCAGGGGCGGACCAACATCTGGGGCAGCGTTCCCACCGTGGTCGAGATGCAGAGCGAGGGCGGCGCGGCGGGGGCGCTGCACGGCTCGCTCCAGGCAGGCGCCCTCACCACGACCTTCACGGCGTCTCAGGGACTTCTGCTCATGGTCCCCAACATGTACAAGATCGCCGGTGAGCTGACGCCCGCCGTCTTCCAGGTCGCGGCCCGCTCGCTGGCCGCCCAGGCGCTGTCCATATTCGGGGACCACTCCGACGTGATGGCGGTGCGCCAGACCGGGTTCGCGCTGCTCTGTTCCGCCTCCGTGCAGGAGGCCCACGACCTCGCCGTGGTCGCCCAGATCGCGACCCTGCGGACGCGGATCCCCTTCCTCCACTTCTTCGACGGCTTCCGCACCTCGCACGAGCTGAACACCGTGGAGCTGCTCAGCGACGACGATCTGCGCACCCTGGTGCCCGCCGACCTGGTGCGGGCGCACCGGGGCCGGGCGCTTTCGCCGGACCGCCCCTTCATCCGCGGCACGGCCCAGAACCCCGACGTCTACTTCCAGGCACGCGAGACGGTCACCCCCTTCTACGCGCGCGTCCCCGGCGCCGTCCAGGCTGCCATGGACGAGGTGGGGGAGGTGACCGGGCGGCATTACAGCCTGGTCGAGTACCAGGGCGCCCCCGACGCCGAGCGGGTCATCGTCGCCATGGGCTCAGGGGCCCAGACCGCCGCCGAGACGGCGCTCCAGCTCGCCGCGCAGGGGGAGAAGGTCGGGGCCGTCCTGCTCCGGCTCTACCGTCCCTTCCCCGCCGAGGCGCTGCTTGCGGCCATCCCGCCCAGCGCCCGGCGGATCGCGGTGCTCGACCGGACCAAGGAGCCGGGCGCCCTCGGGGAGCCGCTCTTCCTCGACGTCCTCGGCGCGCTCGCCGAGGCTCAGCCGGCCGGCACCCGGGAGGTGATGCCGCTGGTCATCGGTGGCCGCTACGGGCTCTCCTCCAAGGAGTTCACGCCCGGGATGGTCGCCGGCGTCTTCGCCGAGCTGGCCACCGAGCGGCCGCGGCCCCGCTTCACGGTCGGCATCAACGACGACGTCAGCGGGAGCAGCCTGCCCTACGACCGCAACCTGGACATCGAGTCGCCGCGGACGCTGCGGGCCCTCTTCTTCGGGATGGGCTCGGACGGCACCGTGGGGGCCAACAAGAACACCATCAAGATCCTCGGCGAGGACGGCGATCGCCAGGCCCAGGGCTACTTCGTCTACGACTCCAAGAAGTCGGGCTCGGAGACGGTCTCGCACCTGCGCTTCGGGCCGGACCCGATCCGGGCGCCCTACCTGATCACCCGGGCCGGCTTCATCGGCTGCCACCACCCCCGGCTGATCGAGCGGGGCGAGGTGGTGGAGCGCGCCGCCCCGGGAGCGACGCTGCTGCTCAACACGCCACGGCCGCCGGCCGAGGTCTGGGACTCGCTGCCGCGCGAGGCCCAGGAGCAGATTCTCGCCAAGGGACTCACCCTCTACGCGATCGACGCCAACCGGGTGGCCCGCGAGGCCGGCCTCGGAGGCCGTGTCAACACCGTCCTCCAGACCTGTTTCTTCGCCATCTCCGGTGTCCTGCCCCAGGAGGAGGCGATCGCCGCCATCAAGAAGGCGATCAAGAAGAGCTATGCGCGCCGCGGCCCCGAGGTCGTCGCCCGCAACGATGCCGCCGTGGACGCCGCCGTCGCCGCGCTGCACAGGATCGAGCTGCCCGACGCGGTCACGTCCACCCGCGCTGTGCGCGGGCCGGTGCCGGCCACCGCGCCGGACTTCGTCCGCCGCGTCACCGCCGTGATGATGGCCGGGCACGGCGATGACCTGCCGGTGAGCGCCCTGCCTGTCGACGGCACCTACCCGAGCGGGACCGCCGCCTACGAGAAGCGGAACATCTCCGACCAGGTGGCCGCCTGGGATCCCGGCCTCTGCATCCAGTGCGGCAACTGCAGCTTCGTCTGCCCCCACAGCGTGATCCGCTCCAAGCTCTACGAGCGCTCGCAGATGGGCGGCGCGCCGGACGGCTTCCCGTCCATGCCGCTCACCTCACGGGGCCTGCCCGACACCCGATTCACCCTGATGGTCTACGTCGAGGACTGCACCGGCTGCGGCCTGTGCGTCGAGACCTGCCCGATCACCGCCCCCGACGACCCCCAGCACAAGGCGATCAACCTCGCCCTCCGGGAGCCGCTGGTCGCACCCGGCCGGGAGAACATCGCGTTCTTCGAGACCCTGCCCGTCGCCGACCGGTCACGGGTGGACTTCGAGACGGTGCGCGGCACCCAGTTCCTCCAGCCGCTCTTCGAGTTCTCGGGGGCCTGCGCGGGCTGCGGGGAGACCCCGTACATCAAGGTGCTCTCGCAGCTGTTCGGCGACCGGCTCATGGTCGCCAACGCCACCGGCTGCTCGTCGATCTACGGCGGCAACCTGCCCACCACCCCGTGGACGGTGAATGCGTCAGGTCAGGGCCCGGCCTGGTCCAACTCGCTCTTCGAAGACAACGCCGAGTTTGGCCTCGGCTTCCGGCTCGCCGCCGACCAGCAGCTGGGCGTCGCCCGCGAACGTCTCGCTGAGCTGCGCGAGCAGCTGGGGGCGGAGCTGGTGGACGAGATCCTGGTCGCGTCGCAGCGACGGGAGACCGAGTACGCGGCCCAGCGCGAGCGCGTCGCCGAGCTGCGCCGCCGCCTCGACGCCCTGGAATCCACCGCGGCGGAACCCTCCGCCGACCCCAGCGCCAGTTCCGCCGTCACGTCCGCGATAGCCGACCTGCGCAGCGTCATCGACCACCTGGTGCGCCGCAGCGTCTGGATCGTGGGTGGGGACGGCTGGGCCTACGACATCGGAGCCGGCGGCCTCGACCACGTGCTGGCCAGCGGCCGCGACGTCAACGTCCTGGTGCTCGATACCGAGGTCTACTCGAACACCGGTGGGCAGTCGTCGAAGGCCACCCCGCTGGGTGCCGTTGCCAAGTTCGCGTCCGCGGGCAAGCGGGTGGCCAAGAAGGACCTGGCCCTCCAGGCGATCGCCTATGGAAGCGTCTACGTCGCCCGGGTGGCGATGGGTGCCGATCCCGAGCAGACGCTGCGCGCGCTGCGCGAGGCGGAGGCCTACGAGGGGCCGTCGCTCGTCATCGCCTACAGCCATTGCATCGCCCACGGAATCGAGAAGGACGGGGTCGAGCTCCGCAACGGGCTCGACCAGCAGTACCGGGCGGTGGCCAGCGGGTACTGGCCGCTGGTCCGCTACGACCCGCTGGTCCGGGCGGGAGGCGGCAACCCCTTCCTGCTCGACTCGCCGCGGCCGCGCATCCCGTTCACCGATTACGCCGGGCGCGAGCTGCGCTACCGGATCCTTGCCCGCACCCATCCTCCGGAGGCGGAGCGGCTGATGGCACTCGCCCAAGAGGAGGTCAACCGGCGCTGGGCAACCTACGAGGAGATGGCGTCGCAGGGCGCCGAGCGCTTCACCGCTCCCACCGACGGGGAGGCACGCCCATGAACCTCGAGACCAGCTATCTGGGCCTGACCCTGCCCAGCCCGCTGGTGGCGTCGGCGGGACCGATCACCCGCACCGTGGACGGGATCAGGAGGCTGGCGGCCGCGGGCGTGGGCGCGGTCGTGCTGCCCTCGCTCTTCGAGGAGCAGATCCGTCTCGACGCGGAGCGCGACACCCGCCTCGCCGAGGCCGGCGCGGACAGCTTCGGTGAGGCACGCTCCTACATTCCCGACCCGGGGATCGACACCGTACCCCGTCAGTACCTGAGCCTCATCGAGCGGGCTCGGAAGGCGGTGCAGATCCCGGTCATCGCCAGTCTCAATGGCTCCACCCCCGGAGGCTGGACCGGGTACGCCGCCGCCCTGCAGCGCGCGGGAGCGTCGGCGCTCGAGCTCAACATCTACTACCTCCACGGCCACCTGATGGTTTCCGGGGCGCAGGCCGACGAGCGCTATGTGGAGGTGCTGCGGAACGTGAGGGCGGCGGTGACCATCCCGATCGCGGTCAAGCTCGGCCCCTTCTTCAGCTCGTTCGGCGAGATGGCGACCCGGCTGCAGCTGGCCGGCGCCGACGGATTGGTCATCTTCAACCGCTACATGCAGACCGACGTCGACGCGGAGAGCCTCAGCGTCAGCGCGGGCCTCTCCCTCTCCAGCCCGGCCGAGGCCACCCTGCCCCGCTCCTGGATTGCCCGGCTGCACGGCCGGGTGTCGGCGTCGCTCGCCGCCACCACCGGCGTCGAGACCGCCGCCGACGTCGCCGCCTACCTGCTGGCCGGTGCCGACGTGGTCATGACCACGTCATCCCTGCTCCGCCACGGCCCCGAGCACGCCGCCGCCCTGCTCGACGGGTTGCGCGACTGGATGGAGCGCAAGGGGTTCACCGGCCTCGATCAGGTGCGCGGACGGCTGGCACCGGCGGCGGGCGCCGACGGCACCGTGTACGGGCGCTCCAACTACCTGAGCACCATCGAGCAGGCGATCCGGACCTACGCCCCCGGCTGAGCGGCGCGGCTCAGGCCCCGCGCCGTGGGGGCGCGGTCACCTACGATCGGCGGGTGGAGGAAGCAGAGGTGACGGCCGCCCCTCCCACCCTGCACGGCGATGCGGTCGTGCTGGTGCCGGTGGCCAGGGCCCACGTCGGTGAGCTGCGCCGGATCCTCGCCACCGAGCCGGTGCGCCGGCGCTGGGGTGATGAGGGCGCATCACCCGGGTGGCCGTTTGACGATGCGTCGGCGTTCCGCTTCACGGTTCTCGTCGGCGGCGAGGTTCGCGGCATGGTGCAGTACAGCGAGGAGAACGAGCCCGCTTACCGCCACGCCTCCATCGACATCTTCATCGACCCCGCTGTGCACAATCACGGCTTCGGGCGCGACGCCGTGCGCACCCTCGCCCGCCACCTGGTGGGCGGGCGCGGCCATCACCGGCTGACCATCGACCCCGCGATCGACAACGAGCCCGCGATCCGCTGCTACGCCGCGGTCGGCTTCCGCCCGGTCGGCGTTCTACGTCGCTACGAGCGCGACCCGGACGGCCGGGGTTGGCACGACGGTCTGCTGATGGACCTGCTCGCCGAGGAGCTCGTCCCACCACCGGCCGCTCCCTGACCCCACCCGGGTGGCGGCGCGATCGGTGCGCCGTCAGTCTCCGTACAGGTCGGCCGCCGACCGGGTGATGCCCATGAGCCGTCCCCCGGCATCGCCCAGCCGTTCGAATCCGAATCTCTCGTAGAGCGAGTGCGCGTCGGCGGTGGCGAGCACGAAGCGTCGCAGCCCCTGCAGCCTCTCGTCGGCGATGATCGCCGCGAGCAGGCGCGAGGCCACGCCGTGGCCCCGCATGTTCTCGGCAACGAAGACGTCGGCTAGCCAGGCGAAGGTGGCCTGGTCGGTGACCACCCGGGCGAACCCCACCTGCCACCCGTCATTGAGCGCGGCGAAGAGGAGGCTGTGGGCGCACGCGCGCTGGAAGGTCTCCCAGGGGATGTTCCTTGCCCAGTAGCTGGACGCGATCCAGACGTGGGCGCGGCCCAGGTCAATCCACTTCGGGTCGCTGACCACGAAGAGGCCGGGGGGGTCAGGCACTCGCGTCCTCCGTACGATGTGCGCCGCCGCCCGAGCCGTCCATAGGGCGCCGATGCTAGCCGATCCATCACCGTGGAGACCCGTGGAACCCCCCGCCCGCATGCCGCTCGGCCCGGACGCCGCAGCGACCCCCGACCCCGCTCCGGCCCTGCTGCACCCGGTCGCCGCCATCGCCGCGCTGGCGGCACTCGGCGGAGCCTCGTTCTGCTTCGTCACCGGTGAGAGCCTCCCGGTGGGGCTGCTGCCCCAGCTCTCCGCCGGTCTGCGCGTCTCGCTCTCCGCGATCGGGCTGCTGGTCACCATCTATGCAGTCGTGGTGGTGGTGGTGTCGGCGCCGCTCACTCACCTCACCCGGGGCATCGCCCGCCGCCCGCTCCTCGTCGGGCTGCTGGCCACCTTCGTGGTGGCGACCCTGGCGGCCTCCGCCGCTCCCAGCTACGCCTGGCTGGTGGCGGCGCGGGTGGTGATCGCACTCGCCCAGGCGATCTTCTGGTCGATCGTCGCCGTGGTGGCGGTCGGTCTCCTCCCGCCCCAGTTCCGGGGTCGGGCCATCGTCGGGGTCTTCGCGGGCAGCTCGCTCGCCCTGATCCTGGGCATACCGGCCGCCACCTGGATCGGCCAGCAGGTCGGCTGGCGGCTGGCCTTCGCCGGGCTCAGCGGGCTCGGCCTGCTCGACCTCGCCGCGCTCGCGGTCCTCCTCCCGCCGATGCGGTCGAACGAGGGCCATGCCGCCGTCGGGGCGCAGCCCGATGCCCGCCGGTACCGTCTGACCGTCCTCACCACGATCCTCTGCGTGAGCGGGTCCTTCACCGCCTACACCTACGTCACCGCCTTCCTCACCCGGGTGAGCGGCCTGCCGCTGCGAGCGGTGGCGCCGGTGCTGCTCCTCACCGGACTGGCCGACGCCGCCGGGATCCTTGCCGTCGGCCTGCTCATCGACCGCCATCCGGCCGCGGCGAGGGCCGGCCCGGTCGCCGTGCTGGCCGCCTCCCTCATCCTGCTCTTCGCCTTTGGCACGGTGGGCGTGGCGACCGTCGTCCTCGAGGCCTGCGCCGGCATCGGTCTCTCCGGCGTGGCGATCTCCCTTCAGAGCCACGTGCTGGTGGTCGCGCCGCGGCGCACCGACATCGCCTCGGCGTGGTATTCGGCGTCCTTCAACGTCGGCATCGCCACGGGGCCCGTGATCGGGAGCCTGGTGCTCACCACTCTGGGGTTGCGCTTCACGCCCCTGGCCGGGGCCGGGCTCGTGCTGCTGGGGCTGGTGGCGATCCTGGCGGAGCTGCGACTCTTCCGCCGCACGCTTCCAGGCTGAGGCTGCGGGTGGTAGGCCTGGCCCGACGGCAGGGCCCTTCTCAGCAGCCTGCTAGGCTGACGCGGATCACGACTGGAGGGACACGGCCATGGCTGACGGAGTTTTCGATGCGGTGCGGACGGTGCTTGCCATCCGCGAATACCGGGACAGGAAGGTGGGCGACGACCTGATCCACCGCATCGTCGAGGCCGGGCGCCTCACGGCGAGCTCGGTGAACCGGCAGCCCTGGCACTTCGTCGTGGTCCGGGATCGTGATCATCTCCGGGAGTTGGGAGGTCTCGTGGGCAGCGGCCCGTACATCGCGCAGGCGTCGTTCGCCATCGTGGCGGCGTACGAGACGGACAGCATCTTCGGCGTCTCCGACGTCAGCCGTGCGATCCAGTCGATGGTGCTCACAGCCTGGGACGAGGGGGTGGGATCCAACTGGACCGGGTTTGGAGGTCTCGACGCCGTCCGGAAGCACGTCGGATTGGGGGACGGTTACACGGTCCTCGCCGTGGTCCCCTTCGGCTATCCGGCGAAGCCGGTCGGCCTGGGGAGGAAGAACCGCAAGTCGCTCGGCGAGGTCGCCTCCGCGGAGCAGGCCGGGACCGCCTTCGAGTAGGACGGCCGCCCTCCGCGGATCGCGGATGAGGTGCCGCCCTCGTGGACCCTCCAGTGGTGGAGCGGCGGGCCGTGGCGCTCGCCGCTCGAGAGGAGCGACGCACGTCCGGCCCGCCGAGCTCACGAAGCGTTGGAGGTGAGTGGCGAGGTCAGGTCGTAGAGGTTCGTGCCGCCGATGCTGACGCTGGAGAAGTGGCTCTCGACCCAGCTGGTGATGGCGCTGGACTCCGAGGACTCGCCGGCGCCCCCACCACCTCCTGAGCCGGACGCGATGAAATAGTGAATCTCGTGCTCGGCGACCAGCCTCTCGAAGACGGCGAGGGTCGGCCAGGGGTCGGTCCCGTTGAAGCCGCCGATGGCCATCACCGGGTCGCCGGTGGCGAGCTCGTAGCCGGCGGCGTTCTGGGCCCCGACGGCGGCGGCAACCCAGGTGTACCGGGAGGCGTCCTTCTCCAGGGCGGCGGTGAGCGCGGCCGACGGCGTGCCGGCGTTGAGCAGGCCGCCCCCGCCGGCCCCGAGGCCACCTGGAAGGGTGCCGCCCGGGTTTGTGGCGCCGCCGTTGCCGGCCGAGGGGCCTCCGCCCGAGGGGGCGCCGCTGCCACCCGGGAGCGTGCCCTGAGCCGGGACGCCGCCACCGAGGCCCGAGGGCACACCCGCCCGCGGCGCGCCGCCACCCGGGCCGCCTCCGGTCCCGCCGAGAGCGGGGGGCCCACCGGTGCCGCCCGCGATGCCTCCTTCGGTCCGTCCGGTGGCGCTCCCGCCCTGCCCGGCGCCGGTTGGACCGCCACCGGGGAGGCCGGCCGTGGCACCGCCGAGCGGACCTCCGCCCCCCGGTCCGGTCGCAGCGTCGGTGGTCGCCGGGCCCGCTGAGGGGATCGACCCCGTGTGGGGGGTGGCCACGGTGTCGAGGACATAGGCGGCGGGCCCCGCCAGCGCCGTCGCCAGGACGCAGCCGGCGAGCAGCCCGGCGAGGCCAGGGCCCCCGATCGGTGGCGCGAGCAAAGCGGCGGCGGTCAGCAACCCGGCCTGCAGGATCACGAAGCGCAGCCAGGGCAGCCAGTCGGGGCTCTGGCTGAGGAGGGCGAACGCCCAGATCACGGTGGCGGCCAGCGCCGCCGCCAGCAGGCCTCGCGCGGCCAGTCGATCGCGGCGGAGCCACAGCTCCACCCCGCCGATCCCGACCAGGGCGCCGATGGCCGGGGCGAGGGCGACCGTGTAGTACGGATGGATGATCCCCTGGGCGAAGCTGAAGAGCAGCCCGGTGACCAGCAACCAGCCGCCCCAGAGGAGAGCGGCGGCGCGCTTCCCGTCGCTGCGCGGGGCGCGGCCCCGCAGCCAGAGCAGCCCTGCGCCGAGGATGAGCGCCGCCGGGATCAGCCAGCTGCACTGGCCGCCGAAGGTGTCGCTGAACATCCGGAGCAGGCCGGTGGGGCCCCAGACACCGGCACCGCCGGCGCCGCCGCCCGCGACCACGCTGCCCACCTCGTTGCCGGTGATCCGGCCGAAGCCGTTGTAGCCGAAGATGAGGTTGAGCTCGCTGTTGTTGGTGGAGCCACCGATGTAGGGACGAGCGGCGGCCGGCCACAGCGTGACCAGCGCCACCCACCAGCCGCCGGACACGACCACGGTGAGCCCCGCACCGAGGAGCTGGAGGATGCGCTTGCGCACCGACACCGGGGCGGCGAGCAGGTAGACGGCGGCAAACCCTGGAAGCACAAGGAAGGACTGCAGCGTCTTGGTCAGGAAGGCGAAGCCGACCAGCACGCCGGCGAGCGCCAACCAGCGGGTGCGCCCATCCTCCAGGGCTCGGGTCATCGCGTACGCGCTGGCGACCAGGAGCAGGACCAGCAGAGCGTCGGGGTTGTTGTACCGGAACATCAGCGCCGCGACCGGGGTGAGGGCACAGACGGCGCCGGCGATGAGACCCGCGGCATGGCCGAAGCGGCGCCGCACCGCCGCGTACAGGAGCCCGACGGCGGCGACACCCTCCAGGGCCTGGGGGACCAGGATGCTCCAGGCGTTGACCCCGAAGAGGCGCGCCGAGATCTCCATCACCCACAGGGAGGCCGGCGGCTTGTCGACGGTGATGAAGTTGGAGGCGTCGAACGACCCGAAGAGGAACGCCTTCCAGCTCCTGGTGCCGGCCAGCACCGCGGCCGAATAGAAGCTGTTGGCCCATCCCGAGGCACCCAGGTCCCAGAGGTAGAGGACCGCGGTGACGGCGAGCAGGCCGAGCAGCGAGACGGTGGTCCAGCTGGGCCGGCGCAGTGCCGCGACCCGGTGGGCGCGGACCGTCGCGAGCGGGCCGGTGAGAGGCGGGGCGAGGGCGGGCTGATCTGTCATCTGTCCACCTTGGCGCACGGGGCGGAGAGCAGCCTGGTAGGTGGCTGGGAGATCCCTGTGAAGCTCCGCGCCGCGGTACCGAGCGCCGCGATTCTCATCCACCTCACAGGCTGCTCGCAGGGGGGGCCAAGACCCGGGGCGGATCGTGGCAGCCATGTCCAACCTCGCCGCTCTCCCCGGCCAGCCTCTCGTCGACATCGTCATCCCGGTCCACAACGAGGAGCACGACGTGGAGCCGAGCGTCCGCCGGCTGCGCGCCCATCTCGACAACCATTTCCCCTATCAGACGGTGATCACCATCGCCGACAACGCGAGCACCGACGCCACCCCGAAGGTCGGGGCGCGGCTGGCCGCCGAGCTGGCCTCGGTCCGCTATCTGCGCCTCGACCGCAAGGGTCGCGGTCTGGCGCTCGCCGCGGCCTGGTCGCGGAGTGCCGCGCCCGTCGTCGCCTACATGGACGTCGACCTCTCCACCGACCTGGACGCGCTGCTGCCCCTGGTCACGCCGTTGATCAGCGGTCGGAGTGACCTCGCCATCGGCAGCCGCCTGGCCCCAGGCGCCAGGGTGCGCCGCGGGCTCAAGCGCGAGCTTCTCTCCCGCTCCTACAACCACCTGCTCCGGATCGCGCTGCGGGTCCGCTTCAGTGACGCCCAGTGCGGCTTCAAGGCACTGCGCGCCGACGTGGCACGGCGGCTGCTGCCAGAGGTGGAGAACCGCGCCTGGTTCTTCGACACCGAGCTGCTGGTGCTCGCCGAGCGCGAGGGCCTGCGCATCCACGAGGTGCCGGTGGAGTGGACCGATGACCCGGACTCCCGCGTCGACATCGTCGCCACCGCCACCGAGGACCTGCGGGGGGTGTGGCGGCTGCTTCGCGGTGGAGCGTCCGGTCGTCCGCGTGGGGTCGGACCGGCCGGCCACCCGGCCGCGGTGCCGGGTGGGGTTGCCACCCATCCGCTGGTCCCTCTTCCCGCCGACTCACGTCGCCGCCATTGAGCCGTGATGGCCGGCAACCTACTGGCTCGGTGAATCCGCCATTCCCCAGAAGACGTCGAGGCGCCGCACCTCCCCGTTCCGCTCGTAGATGGCGCGACTTGCAGCCGGGTCGAGGGTCAAGGCCTCGACGAGCCTCGCCGGCCCGTCACGGAGCGTGAGCTCGATCCGCGCCGGCCCGGAGCGGTGGGCGACGATGGGAACCTGGCAGGTGGTGAAGGCCAGCGTCCCCGGCTCGAGCTGCAGGCTGCGCTGCTCTCCTTCGACGTCCACGAAGTGGAACGTGGTCTCCGCGGCAAGGAACTCCGCCGGGGTGGCGAGGTCCTGCCGGAAGGTCAGCCTTCCCCCCTCGACGCTCACGCCCAGCTCGCCGAACCTGGTGAGCAGATCCTCCTTCACCTGACCGGTCATGCCCGGCTGCTGGGCCCCGGCGAACCCCGGGGTGTGGGAGTAGGGGTCGAGGGGGATGGCGCCGAACTGCTCCGCCGACTTGTGCACCCCGAGACCGGCGCGGATCTCCTCGTAGTGGCGGCGGAGGCGTTCCACGGAAGCGGGATCGCGACCGTCCCGGCTCGCCGCGTCCACCGCCTCCTGGGCGGCGAGCAGCAGCTTCGAGACCATGTGCCAGTACACGCACCCCAGGCCCTCGTACTTGTACATGGATCCCGACCGTCCGGTGAACGATCGGTGGTGAAAGACGGCCTCGTACACCGACAGGATCTCGGCCATCTCCGGCTCGGAAAGAGAGAGTCCGGCGAGGACGTGCGCCAGCATGTTCCGGTTGCCGAACTCGGGGCGGAAATGCACCACTCCGTCGACGTCGCGCACCACCACGCGCCGGTCGCCGGTCTCCAGCATGGCGGTGAGCGCTCGGGAGCCCGCCGCCAGCTCGGCCGGCACCCGGTTCTTCCCGAGGAAGCCCGGGAGCCGCCGGTCCGGGTAGAGGAGGTAGGTGTTCTGATCCTCCCGGTACAGCGGGCTGGCCCGCAGCGAGTCGAGCAGGTCGGCGCACTCCCTGGGTGAGAGCGCTCCCGAGACGAGCACCGCCACCTGACCCTCGAGCATCACGTCGAGCCGCCGGATGGAAATGCCGTTATCGGCGACCTCCATCAGGTTGTAGGCGTGATACAGGCCGTCCGATCGGCGGTTGGCCACTATCGAATGGTCGATGTGGCGGACGGCGATGTCGCAGAACGCCTCGAGCTCGACCACTCCGAGGGCGATCTGCTCTCCGGAGAAGCCGGCCCGGTACAGCCCGGCCCGGTAGCCGCTGCCGACGGTCCCCAGGTCCTGGAGGACCGACTGCCGCTGCTGGTCAGAGATGGGACCGTCGAGGAGCGCCGCGTGCCGCCGGAGCGCCGCCAGGATCTGGCGCATGGCCGTGGCCACCTCCGCGGAGACCTCGAAGGCACGTGCCCCCGACGTCGAGAAGAGCCGGCGGCAGAAGGCCAGGAAGCGGCGCAGGTGGCAGAGCGTCACCACCGACACACCCCGGCCGGCCAGCGCATTGTTGGCGTCGTTCCACTCCGGCCGCTGGGTGTTCATCCACAGGCCGGCTTCGGGGATGAAGTTGAAGAGGCGCGCCAGGGCGACCACCAGGAGCTTCTCCGCCAGGGTGGCGCGGCTCGGCTTCCCATCGCCGCCGCAGAGAAGCTTCCCGTCGCTGCCGACGCTCTCGACCCGCTTGCGGATCGACCCGTCCCGCGACCCATCGAAGAGGATGGTCTCGAAGGGATCGCGCATCATGGCGGCATGCGGCTTGATGCGGTAGGGGATGTCAGCGTACGTGAACGCCCGGTGCCGGAGCAGTCGCTGCAGGGCGCGCGGGTGATACCGGGCAGAGGACTCGAGAAGCCGCAGCAGGTAGATGACCTGGTGGTCTCCCCAGTACCCGATGTGCGCCCAGGCGTTGTCGGGATCGGGCACCTCCCATTCGAAGCCGTCGCGGCTCACCCGGCGGCCGTTGTACCCGTCGAGGGTCGACGAGTCGACGAACTTGAAGATCATGCTCTCGAGGTAACCGGGGAACGACTGGGCAAGGGCCTCCCAGTTCTGGAAGATGTCGCGCCAATCGCCCTGGTAGTCGAGGATCCGCCTGCCGCCGGCATCGTCGATCTCGATGTTGAAAGTGTTCCAGGGACGGCTCGGGTCGCCGTGGCGCCGGCTGAAGGTGAGCGGCAGGTACTCGTGAGCCAGGCGCTCGAGATCGGGGTCGCCCGGGCCGGCGGAGAGCTCCAGGAGCGAGGCATGGGGGAGCACGGCGGGCAGCCCGGCGAGGAACGCCGCGCACCGCTGGGCAACCGGTCGGTTGCACTGAGTCACGAAGGATCGGAAGTCGTCCCTGGAGATGGCGTAGGCGGCGTCCGGGACGCCTCCACGCATTGCGTTGAACAACGCGTTCGAGAAGTGCCGCCAGCTGGTCATCCGGTCCTCGGTCAGCTGGAGCCCGTCCGCGCAGGCCACGATCCGGACCAGCTTCTCGGTCCCGCGCCGGATGTCGGCATCCAGCTCAGCGCGCAGGTCCGCGCCGGAGGTCAGGAGCCGGATCCGCCCGGCCACGTCCACGGCATCCTGACCCACATCGGCGACCACGCTCCACTCGCGCACCTCTCCGGCCTCGACATCGAGATGGCTCTGCACGAAGAAGGCACCGCGACGGCCCCGGATCAGGGTCTCCTCGTCAACGTCGTCCCCGCGCCGGAAGCGGTCCAGCTGTGCGGAGCAGAGCAGGTGGCGGCGAGCCCGTAGCCCCTCTGACCAGGCCGTGGTGGTCCGCAGCGACTCGCTGGGCTCGTTGCGATCGGTGGGGATCGCCGCGAAGCGCAGCAGCGCCAACCCGCTGCGGGTCTCCAGCTCGCTCTCCTTGTAGGCGTCGGCGAGGGTGCTGAACTCGAGCTGGAACGCACGGGTCAGCCCGGCCGGTAACAGGTTCTGGACCCCGTCGAGCAGCTCGACGGCGACGGCATCGCGACCGAGGTTCTCCAGTGCCGCCCTGCGGACGCAGCCGTGGCGGTCGCTGGTCATCCAGGTGACCGAGAAGGTGAGCCCGAGGTCGTGGTTGACCTCGTCGAAGCGCACCTTGTTTCCATATGCGCTCTTGGCAACGCTGCGGGTGACCCGGTACATCCCCTCGAAGCGCTGCGACAGCGGCTCCCAGAGGCTGGTCCGCGACCCGCGGGTCACCCGCAGGATGGTCTTGCCTCCAACCTGGTCCTGACCGTCGTGGATGCGGTCGTCGGGGTAGTAGGGGAAGAGAGCGTTCTCCGGGCTGCCGCGGCCGGCGGTGAGCGCGCCGTTGCTGGAGATGAACAGCCAGAGGTTGGAATCGCTCGCCACCGTCATCAGGAAGGGCGGCATGGCATCGTGGTGGACGATCCGGTAGAAGGTCTCTCCGCCGATCTCGACGAGGCCGCCGTCGGCGTGCTTGGCTCGGGGCTGGAGGGCGGTGGCTCCGACGAGAAGGCCGGTGGGTGCCTCTGGTCCCGCCTCGGCAGCTGCCACGGCCGGGGCGGCGGCAGCGCGGTCTCCCTCTCCGGGGTGCGGGTCCTGCCGACCCCGCGCCCCTCGGTCCGGCATCACGGTCAACGCCTCCGGCTCCTGTACTGCGACCCGGCACCAGCGGTGCGACCCGGCACGAGTGCTGCGGGCTGAGCGGGACCGCCTCGGGCCGCAGGGTATCACCCGCCTTCAGGAGCTGAACGGCAGCTCGATCCGTAAGGTGGCGCCGCCGCCGGGCGTGTCCACCACGGCGACCCGGCCGCCGTGCGCGGCCACCACTCCCGCGACGATGCTGAGGCCGAGCCCGCTGCCCCCCTGGTCCCGGCTACGCTCCGGGTTGGCGCGGTGGAAGCGCTCGAAGACGCGATCCCTCACCGTGGCGGGGATCCCCGGACCGTGGTCGATCACCTCGATCACCGCCCAGCCGCGCTCCTCACGCAGCTCGACCTCGACCGGGGTTCCCGGCTCGGTGTGGACCAGAGCGTTGCGGAGAAGGTTGGCCAGCACCTGGCGCAGCCGCGGCTCGTCACCGGTCACGACCAGGGGCGCGCGAGCGCGGGCGGTGACCGTCCTGCCCGGATCGCTGACCCGGGCGTCGCTGCAGGCGTCGGCGACCAGGGCCTCGAGATCCACCGGCCCCTGCTGCAGCGGCCGGCCCTGGTCGAGGCGAGCGAGCAGGAGGAGGTCGTCGATGAGCAGGCCCATCCGGCGCGCCTCGGACTCGATGCGGCCCAGCGCCGCCTCCAGCTCCGCGGGGTCCATGTCGGGGTTGCGCCGGACCAGCTCCGCGTAGCCGCGCAGCGAGGTGAGCGGGGTGCGCAGCTCGTGCGAGGCGTCGGCGGCGAACTGGCGGAGCCGCTGCTCCACCGCGGCCCTCTGGGCGAAGGCCGCCTCGAGCTGGTCGAGCATGCTGTTGAGAGCCAGCCCCAGCCGCCCCACCTCGGTGATGGGATCGGCGGGCGAGACCCGACGGTTCAGCTCGCCCCCGGCGATGGCCCGGGCGGTGTCGCCCATCCGTGCCAGCGGGCGCAGCCCGCGGCGCACGATCAGCCAGCTGGCGAGGACGAGCAGCACCACCACCGCGGCGCCGACCAGCAGCTCGAGCAGGAGCAGGTGGCCCAGGGTGGCGTTGTAGCTGTCCATGGGGACCGCTGCGACGACGATCATCCCGCCCCCCGCGGGCTCGCTGTAGACGAGGTAGTCGCTGTAGGTGCCGACCCCGCCCACCGACAGGTACTGGCCGGTGTCGGCGGCGAGCCGGCCGGGCAGCACCGGGCGGTTGGCGGTGGCGCTCAATTGAGCCTGAGAGGGGACACCGAGGAACTGCGGGCTGCCCAGCGATGCTCCGGTGGAGGAGAGCACCTCACCCCAGACCACCCCGGGCGGCTGCGCCGGCCCTCCCGGAGCGCCGCCACCGGGGCTTCCGGGCGCGCCGGGGAGCGAGCGGGCGAGCAGGTTGGCGCCTGCCTGCGCCTGCTGCTGGAGTTGAGAGAAGAGGAAGGACTGCTGCTCGGCGTAGGTGGCGGCGTCGGCGGCCGCCAGGCAGATGACGAACAGCGGCACCAGGGCGAGCAGCAGCCGCGCCCGCAGGGTCATCTCACGCCGTGCGCGGCGGGCGGAGGACGTAGCCGACCCCGCGCACCGTGTGGATCAGCGGGGGGTCGGTGAAGTCCACCTTGCGCCGCAGGTAGCTGATGTAGGTCTCCAGGACGCCGGCATCGCCGCCGAAGTCGTAGTCCCAGACATGGTCGAGGATCTGCGAGCGGGAGAGCACCCGGCGGGCGTTGGCGAGCAGGTAGCGCAGCAGACGGAACTCGGTGCGGGTCAGCTCGACGGGCCGGCCGGCGCGCCAGACCTCGTGGCTCTCCTCGTCCAGCTCCAGGTCGGCGACCTTCAGCCGCGTCGTGGAGGAGGGGCCGGACTGGTAGCGGCGGAGCACGGCCCGGATCCGGGCCACCAGCTCCTCGATGCTGAACGGCTTGGTGACGTAGTCGTCCCCGCCCACGGTGAGCCCGCGCACCTTCTCCTCGGTGGCGTCGCGGGCGGTGAGGAAGATCACCGGCACCCGATGTCCCTCGGCGATCAGGCGCTGGGTGAGGCTGAAGCCGTCCTCGTCGGGTAGCCCGACGTCGAGGACGATCAGCGCCGGGGGGTGGTCGAGCACCGCCTGGCGCGCCTGGCGGGCGCTGGCCGCGCTCTCCACCGCGAAGCCCTCGTAGCGGAGGGCCAGGGTGACCAGGTCGGTGATGCTGCGCTCGTCGTCGACCACCAGCACCCGGGTGCGGTCCGCCGTGTCGGAGGCCATGGCCGGATGGTGGCACCTGTTCCTGGGGATTTGCTCAGAGGAAGCTGGGAGCCTCGTGAGTTCGGACACGGACGGATTGGGCCGCGCCACGGCGCCCCCCGCCGGGCTCACCGCTGACGGAGCTCCTTTCGGCCGCTCAGCCGATTGGGTCCACCACCACGTCGCCGGTGTCGGTCGAGATCGAGATGTCGTCGCTGGAGGTGGGGTCGGTGGGCACCTCGACGGAGGTGTCCCCGGTCTGGGAGCGCGCCGAGACCGCGTACGCCGGTGCGCCCGAGGGCAGGGTGACGGTCACATCCCCGGTGTCGCTCTGCACCGAGACGTCGGTGGGCGGCTGGGCGAAGTCCAGGGACACGTCACCGGTGTCCGCGTTGGCGGTGACGTCGGTGGCGTCCAGGGCGGCTCCGGTGATGTCGCCGGTATCGGTGGTGAGGTGGACCACGCCCGCCCCGCCGTTGACCTGCAGATCACCGGTGTCCGACTGGAGGGAGAGGTCGTCGAGGCTGGAGGCGATGATGTCGCCGGTGTTCGTCGAGGCGGTCACGGCCAGCCCGGACGGGACCGTGAAGGTGAGGTCGGCAGCGCAGTTGATGTCGACGAACCACGGGCAGCTCACGGTGACCGCGACCCCGGCACCGGTGCTGTCGATTCTGACGGACGGGCGCACCAGGCTGTAGCGGGCGGTGCCGCTCAGCTCCACCTGGGGACCGCTGCCCGGGACCAGGGTGAGGGTGCCGGAGTTGAGCGCGATGCTCAGCTCATTGCCGGTCGTGGCGAAGCTGCGGTGGATCTGGAAGCTATCCAGGCTGAGCAGCGCGACCACGTTCAGGGCGCCCCAGGCGATGACCGCGAGCGCGATCGGGACGCCGATGATGAGCGCGGTGAGCCGGCCCATGGTGAGACGCGGGGAGGTGAACACAGTGTGGAATCCTCAATTGCCGAGGTAGCGGAGCACGGCCAGCACCCGGCGATGATCGGTTTCGGCAGGAGGAAGGTCGAGCTTGCCGAAGATGCTGTTGATGTACTTCTCGACGGCGGCGGTCCCCACATTCAGGGTCGAGGCGATGGCGGCATTGGATCGCCCCTCGGCCATCAGGCCCAGCACCCTCTGTTCGCGGGGGGTGAGCGTCGCCAGCGGGCTGCGGCTGCGCGCCAGCAGCTGGGCGACCACCTCGGGGTCGAGCACGCTGCCCCCACCCGCGACCCGTCGCAGGGCGTCGATGAACTCGGCGACATCGGCGACGCGGTCCTTGAGGAGGTATCCGACCCCGCCGACCCGGCCGGTCAGCAGCTCGGTGGCGTAGCGCTCCTCGACGTACTGGGAGAGCACCAGCACGGCCACCGCCGGCCACTGGTGCCGGACCACGAGCGCGGCCCGGAGACCCTCGTCGGTGAAGGTCGGGGGCATGCGAACGTCGACGACGACCACGTCCGGCCGCTGGGCGTCGACGGCGCGCAGGAAGCTCTCGGCGTCCCCGGTGACGGCGACCACGTCGAAGCCCGCCTCCACCAGCAGGCGCGAGAGGCCCTCGCGCAGGAGGACCGAGTCCTCGGCGATCACGATGCGCATGGCAGCTCCACCCGGATGACCGTCGGTCCGCCCGCAGGGCTGTCGACGCGGAGGTCGCCATCCACTCCGGAGACGCGGTCGGCGAGCCCGGAGAGTCCGGCACCGGAGCGGTCGGCTCCGCCCACCCCATCGTCACGCACGACGACCTGGAGCACCCCACCGGTGCGCCGGATGTCCACCCACGCCTGGTGCGCGTGAGCGTGCTTGGCGACGTTGGTGAGCGACTCGGCGACCACGAAGTAGGCGATCGACTCGATGGTGAGCGAGGGTCGCTCGGGAACGTCGACGCTGACCGCGACCGGGATGGGGCTGACCGCGGCGAGCCCGGAGACGGCGGCGTCGAGGCCGCGGTCGGTGAGCACCGGAGGGTGGACCCCGCGCACCAGCCGGCGCAGCTCGACCAGCGCCTCCTTGGCCTCCCCGTGGGCGTGGTCGACGAGGTCGCGGGCCCCCTCGGGATCGCTGGCGAACTTGGCCTGGGCGCGGCCCAGCTCCATCGCCACCGAGACCAGGCGCTGCTGGGCTCCGTCGTGGAGGTCGCGTTCGATGCGGAGCCGCTCGGCCTCGGCGGAGCCCACCACGCGGGCGCGGCTGTCCTCCAACTCCGCAACCCGGACGGCGAGCGCGCGGCCGCCAGGACCGAGAAGGGCGCGTGCCAGCGCGCTCTCCATGGCGGCGAGCCCGCGGATCACGAGTGGAGCCGCGCACAGGATGTACAGCCCCGCGATGACCGCAGCGGCCAGCTCGAGCGGTCCCTGGATCGTCCACCCGCCGATGGTGGCGCCGCCGCGAGGAAGCGCGAAGTTGTAGGCCGGAAGGGTGATCAGGGCGATCGGGATGGCCCAGACGGCCACGGTGATGGTGAAATCGATGACGCTGACCGGAAGCCACAGCAGGCAGTAGCCGAGCTGTCGCCACGTCGATGCCATGCGCAGGGGCTGGACGAGAGGCAGCCACCAGGCCCCGCCGGGGGCGGGCCCCGCGGGCGGCGGGATCGTCTCGCCCAGCAGCAGCGAGAAACGGGCGCGTTCGAAGTGCGCCAGCCCGATCGCCACCCAGGCGGTGGCGGTCACGACCGGTATGCCGACCAGGAAGAGCGGCAGCAGTCCGACCCCCAGCGACAGCCCGGTCACCGCCACCGTGAACGTCGCGATGCCGATGGGGAGCCCGGCGAGCAGGTGGATGGTGGCGAGCCACGTCCGCGCCGAGACCAGCCCCGCGGGCAGCTGCCGCACGTCCCTGCCATGCACCGCCGCGCCCGCGGAGGCCGTCTGCGCCGCGTCCGACCTGTTGATCATGGCTCCAGTCTGGATGGCGACGTGCGGCCCGGCCATCCCGCCACCCCACCGGTTTCCCGGGGGGTTGACCCTACCGCGGATATCCGCCCCATCGTCATGGCAGCTGCCCCGAGGGTGCGGGCGGAGGAGGGCCGGCACGCCCTCCTCGCCATCACCGAGACCGGCGTCGCCGCGGGGTGTGGGGGTCGCATCGGGTCATCCCCGATCCCGATGCCGCGGTCCGACCCCGTTCACACCCTGCGCGTCTCTTCGCAGGTCCCACTCCCGGTGACGTCCTCGCCCGCGGGGACCGCGTTCCCGCGGCCAGAAGTATCCACGTTGCGATGGGGGTCTGTGGGCTGAACGCTCCAACTGTCAATCGACGTTCACAGCGGGCGCCGCGGTGTGGCGCGCCGATGCAGCGTTTCACGGTGACGTGACCGACGCGATCGGCGGGCTCCGGGCGGTCGCGGAGGACCGCCGCCCCGGGTATCGGCTCAGGGCTCCGGCGTGGCGGGGGAGAGGGGGAGCTCGTAGGTGAGGCGGCAGTGCCCCGGGGAGACCTCCACCGGCGCGCCACCCTGGTATCCGATCGCCTCGTACAGCCGCCGGGCGGCGGTCATCTCGGGCATGGTGTGGAGCGTGAGGCGCTGCTTCCCCGCGGCTCGGGCCAGCGCCGCCGCAGCCTCCATCAGAGCCCGGCCGGCGCCCCGTCGCTGTGCCTGCGGGGAGACGGCGAGCATGCGGAGATGCGCCTCGTCGGGCGCCAGCTGCTGCTCGGGGTTGACCTTGGCGTTCAGCTCCACGGTGACCGAGCCGAGGATGCGGCCCTCCTCACCGACGGCCACCAGCACGGTGGTGCGCTCCATGCGTCCGGCGATGTCGGCGACCACCTCCAGGTACTCGGTCTCATCCTCGTGGGCCCGGCCGTCCTCCCCGAAGAGGGCGGCGAAGCCGGCCCGGGTCGCGCGGCCCGCCTCCTCGCACTCCTCCGGCCGGACCGGCCGGACCTCGATCCCCGCCCCGGGCCGAGCATCGACGGCCATCACCCCTCCGGGATCATCTCGAGCGCGGCCGAGTTGATGCAGTAGCGCTTCCCGTCGGGCCCCGGCCCGTCGTCGAAGACGTGGCCGAGGTGGCCGCCGCAGCTCTTGCACACCACCTCGGTCCGGTCCATCCCGTACGTGTGGTCGGGGCGCAGCTCCACCGCCTCGAGGTCGGCGGGCTCCGCGAAGCTTGGCCAGCCGGTGCCGGAGTCGAACTTGGTCTCGGAGCGGAACAGCTGGGCCCCGCAGCCGGCGCAGTGGAAGGCGCCCGTGTCGTGGTTCTGCCAGTAGCGCCCGGTGAAGGCGGGCTCGGTCCCCTTCTGACGGAGGATCGCGTACTGCTCGGGGGACAGCTTGGCGCGCCAGTCGGCGTCGCTCAGGGTCATCGGGTGGGTGCTCTCGGTCATCGTCAGTCCCTCGGGTCTCTGGCTCGACCGCTCAGCGTACCCCCAGGGGCACGACCGACACCGTGGAGGCAGGGCACCCGCGGGAAGCGGTTCCGCCGCCGGCGGTCCAGCTCCGTGTTGACCGCGGGGCAACGTGGATGTGACGGCGGCGCGCGGCGGTGTCACTCCCTGCCAACGGCGGCGCCGGATCCCCGCGGCGGTGCCCACCATTGCTGTCGGCGCCTCCCCGCGCGGGCGACCCGTGCCCTCGGGGCGCCGGCCCACCTCGCCGGCCTCTGGCAGTGGATCGGAGAACCATGACCTGGAAGACAGCGTCGAGGGGCAGCGGGAGCGGTCTGATCGGCAAGCTGGCCCAGGCCAACATCGACGAGGTCGCACCCGTCGATGACGAGGTGGTGGTCGTCCGGGACGACGATCGCGCCTCGGCGCCGATCCGCCAGCGCCTGACCGCAGGCACGCTCCTGCGCGTTCGCGAGGTGACCGGCTATGGGGACCTCGCCGCCCTCACCGCCTCGGGCAGGACCCGCGCCGTGGTGCTCTGCCGGAGCGGGCTGTCGCTGGCGGCGCTGCACGACGCGGTGTCGGTGATCCATCAGGCGATCCCGGAGACGGCGCTGCTGGTTCTCGACGACCAGGCGGGGGACGCCCGCCTCGAGGTGGCCGCCCACGCCGGTGCCGACGGTCTGCTCAACCTGGCGCAGGACTGGAGGACGATGGGCGAGGAGGTGCTGGCCGCCGCCGAAAACCGGGCCCGGGGCCGCGCCGTGGCCGACGCGCTGATGGTCCAGGCCGAGCACGAGCTGCTCGCCACGCTCGAAGCGGAGCACCCGCTTGCCGTGCTGGTGCTGGCCGCCAACAACCTCGAGGCGCTCGCCGGTCGCTACGCCCATGGCGACATCGACGCGCTCCTGCTCGCCCTCGCGATCCGGCTCCGGCCGGTCCTGCGTCCCAGCGACACCATGGCCCGGACCGCCGACCACTGTCTCGTCATCGCCCGGCGCGATGCCGACGAGCTGGCCGTCGCCGCCCTCGCCGACCGCCTGCTCCGCGCCTGCCGCGAACCGCTCTCGGTCGCCGAGGAGAGCGTCCCGGTGACCATCGCCATCGGCATCGCTGACCGTGGCCGGCGGGCGGGGGAGCCCGAGGTGACCACGGCCGCGCTCCTCGAGCAGGCGCGCACCGCGCTGGCGCGGCTGCGCAATCACGGTCGCGCCGCCTACGAGCTGGCCGATGCCAAGCTGCAGGCGCGCGTCACCGCCCAGCGCCAGACCGAGATCGCGCTCCGTCACGCCGTCGACGACCATGAGTTCCGGGTCTTCTACCAGCCGGTGGTGGAGCTGCAGAGCCGGGGCCTCACCTCGTTCGAAGCCCTGATGCGGTGGCAGCGTCCCCAGGTTGGTCTCTTCGATGCCGCCAGCTTCGTGGAGGCCGCCCAGCGCAGCGGGCTGATGGCGCGGATCGGCCAGACCATCCTCCACGAGGCCGCGACGGAGGCGATCCGCTGGGCCGCGCCGGGCTCGGCCGCGCCCGCCCTCTCGGTGAACCTATCGCCGCAGGAGTACTTCCTGCCCACCCTGGTGGCGAGCGTCGGGCACATCCTCAGCGAGGTGGGGCTCTCCCCCGGGCGGCTGATCATCGAGGTGCCCCTGCGGCTCCTCGACGGTGACCCGCTCTCGGCCCGGAGCATCCTCCGTGACCTCGGCGCCCTCGGCATCACGCTGGTCGCCGACGACTACGACGGCGACCTCACCGAGGAGCTGCGCCGCCTCCCCATCCGCATGGTGAAGCTGCGCATGGGGCTGCTGGACGGCATCGAGACCGACGCCGAGCGTCGCGCCCGGGTGGCCGGGATCGCCGCCCAGGTGCGCTCGGCGGGCTGGCTCTGCGTCGGCAAGGGCGTGGAGACGGCCGCCCAGGCCGCCATCCTCCGTGACCTCGGCTGCAACGGCGGCCAGGGCTTCCTCTTCAGCGGGGCGCGCCCGGCCGAGGAGCTGTCCCTCTTCAGGGGCCCCGAGGGCGTCTGGGCCTGGACCCCGCAGGCCCGCGCCGCCGCCTCCTAGCGGGGCGTCAGAGCCCCCCGGCCAGACCACCCCACGAGGCAGGCTTCGCGGGGACCCCGGCTAGGGCGAGCTCTCGCTGCCGTAGGTCTCCTCGGGGACGTAGGCCGAGGTCAGCTCGAGGCCGGCGCAGCCGGTCGAGGTGGCGAGGATCAGCCCGTACTTGTCGCCGGACACCAGGCCCTGCCAGAAGACGGTGACCTGGGTCCCGGCCTGGGCGACGTCCACCTCCGAGCCGGCGCCCGTGGGGAACGTCCACGCCGAGCCGGACCAGCTCCGCAGCGCCCCGTGCCAGGCGGTGCCGTCCCAGTAGGCGACGAGTTGCACGGTTCCCGCCCGGTTGATCGGCGTGCCCGACGCCGGCGGCGTCGCCTGATAGGGGAGGACCGCCACGACAAGGCTGAATGCCCGGGTCGAGCTCCCCACCGCGCTGCCCGTGTGCACGCTCACGTACGGGTTGGTGTAGCCGGAAGCTTCCGGGTCGGCGCCGAGGCCGCTCGCCGGGGAGCTGAGGGCGAGCGCTGCCGGAACCTGCCCCGTGGGCAGCGCGCTGCAGTCGGTGGCCGGTGCGAGGACGTTCAGCGCCGAGCCGGTCGGGAGATCGGAGGCGGGAAGAGTGGCCGGGGCGACCGTCGGGGTGGTGGCGGCGGCGGTCGGTCCGGGGCCGAAGGCCAGCCTGGCACCGAGGACGAGTGCCACGACGATGATGACCCCGATGACCAGGGCGCCCAGGCCCATGGCGATGGCGAATCCCCTGCCGGAACCCCGTGGCGGGGGCTCGTCCTCGCCGCGATCGCGGCGGCCCGAGACGGGGGGCCCGCGCCGTCCCGGAGGGGTGCGCTCGGTGCCCCTCCCCGCGGCGGCGCGCTCCACCTCCCAGGGGCTCTGGGCGATGCGGCCTCCGGCGACGGCGACCGGGAGGTCCGCTTCGGCACCTCCCGCCCCTGCCGCTTCCATCAGCGGCGGCGGTTCGGGGGGTGCGGGCGGGGCGGGCGGGGCGGACGGGGCCGGCGGGGTGGGCGGGGTGGGCGGGGCGGGGGAAGCCGCGCCGGGGACGAACCATTCGAGGGGCGCCGCCGGCGCCCCGAATCGGATGTGGGCATCGGCGAGCGCGGCCGCGACATCGTCGGCGGCGGGCCCACCGAGGGACTGGGTGGCCTCGGGGTGGTCGGCCAGGTACCGGAGCCCCTCGGAGTACCGCCTGTGGGCCGCGATCACTGCGGCCTCTGTGGTGGGGGTCTGGTCGGCTGTCTGGGCGGCCGGGAGCCTGCCGTAGTCCGGGCGCCAGCGTCCGAGCGCCGCGTCCAGCTCTCTCAGACCCCGCAGGAACTGGAGGAACTGCCGGTGTGCCTCGGCCTGGTCAGGCCCGGAGACAGAGTCAGTGAAATCCACGTCATCCCCTCGGTGGCGTCCGCGGACACGGATGATGCCAGTCTGCGCCCCCATCCGGCACGAGGGGCCCGCCGGCCACGTTCGACGCGGGAGCTCGTGAGCGGCTCCCCGGCGCCCCGCTGGCCTGCGGCGTGGTTGGTGACTTAGAATGGATCGATGCGTCGTACCGCGGCTGTTACGCCGCCGCAACAGCAGGTGACGGAGAGCCGGTACTCTCAATCCCACATGACCTACGTTCCCGGGTCGAAGCTGGGTGACACGTCGGCGTCGGGGGGCGGGAGCCAGCGCGCGGCGTCCGTCGAGCGGCGGGTCGCCGCCGCCATCGCCGCCAGCCAGACCTTCCTGGTGGTGCGCATCCTGAGCGTCCTGCTCGCCGTGGGGCTGCTCCCGCTCCGCCTCCCCAACGTCACCTTCCGCCTCGATGCCACGCATGCCGTGGTGCTGCCGCTGACCGGCCTCAACCGCGGATCGGTTCTCTTCGTCGTCGGGCTCGTCTCCGCGGTCGAGCTCTACCTCGTCTACCGCCTGGCGGAGCGGGACCGCCTGGCCCGCTTCGTGGTGCTGCTCATCGAGTCGTGCGCCATCGTCATCGCCACCGTCGGGCTCGCCCTCGGTGCCGGCTTCGCCCTCCTGCCCCTCGCCACCTCGGTGGGCGCGACCTGCCTGCTGCTCCTCAACCAGGTGCGCTGGGCGTTCCGCCTCCAGCCCCAGCGGCGGACTCTGGCCGGGCACCGTCAGGGCGGCACCTTCGCCGGCTACGCGCCGACGTCCCTGGAGACGCCCAAGGCCAGGCAGCGGGTCGAGTACAGGGTCCGCGGCGGCGAGGACGGCGAGCCGTCCGAGGAGGCGCCGACGAGTGCGGCGGCGGTGGCCGCGCGCGTTGACCGCGCGCTCGCACCCCGCGCCACCGGGGGCACCGGAGCCTGGCCGACGACCCCGACCCGCCCCGGAGGCTGAGCCCGAGGGCGACCTCCCGGGAGGCGTGCTAGCCTCGCCCCGATGCCGCTGTCCGCTCGCAACTCGGCCGGGTTCGAGGCGCCCGCGGGGCTGAGCGCCGTCCCGGTAGTGCTCGCGCCCCTCGGCGGTCGCCTTCACGTCCTCCTGGTTCGCCGCGACGACCCCCCCGACCCCGGGGCGTGGGCGCTGCCGGGCGGCTTCATGAGCCGAGGCGAGCGTCCTGAGGAGACCGCCCAGCGCAAGCTGACCGAGAAGACCGGGGTGGGCGCGATCTACCTGGAGCAGCTCCAGACCTACGGGGACCCCCACCGCGATCCCCGCGGCTGGATCCCGACCGTCGCCTACCTGGCCCTGATCGACGCAGCGGTCCTGCGCGCCGACGAGAGCCAGGCTCGCTGGTGGCCGGTCGACGACCTGCCGGCGGTCGCCCTCGACCAGGGCGAGATCATCGGGGATGGCGTCCAGCGGCTGCGCGGCAAGCTCTGGTGGTCGAACATCAGCGTCGGGCTGCTCCCCGAGCGCTTCACCATGCCCCAGGCGCGGCGGGTCTTCGAAGCGATCAGCGGCGTCGCCTACGAGCCCAGCAACTTCCGCCGCGAGCTGGAGCGCAGCGGGCTGGTCCAGGCCACCGGCCTGGTCGCCAAGAGCGGCCCGGGCCGGCCGGCCGCCCTCTACGAGTTCGCCTCCCGACAGCCCGCCTGGTCGCTGCGCCGCTCCCGCCCACCGGCGACCCGGGCCCCCGCCGGCCCGGGGGGCGTTCGCGGCCCGGTGCGGTAGGGTGGTGCGGTTGCGCGTGGAGAGCGAAGACCTGAGCCCCGATCCCGCTTCCCGCCCGACCATCGCCGAGGTGCGGGAGCGGGTGCGCGTGCGCACCGGCATCGACAGCCTTCCCGCCCACCTGGAGAGCCGGCACGGCATCGAGGTCGCGCAGATCACCGAGCTGGACCTGGGCGTCTTCCGGGTCGACCGGCACGACGGCCCGGCCTGGGTGGCCCGCATCTTCCCGGCGGCCCGACCCCTGGAGGAGGTGGAGGGCGACGCCCGCATCCTCCGGGGCCTGGAGCGCCGCGGCTTCCCGGCGGAACGCTGTGCGGCCGCGGATCCCGTCTCCGTCCACGAGGGGCAGGGCGTCCTGGTCACCGAGCTGGTGGAGGGCACGCGGGCGCGGGGAGGCGGTCGCACCTTCGCCTGGCTCGGCGGGCTGCTCGGCGGGCTCCACGCGGCGTCGGCCGCCACCGTTGCGGGGCTGCGTGAGGGCGGCGCATGGCACCACCTCTGCCTCCGCGGCGGGCCGGGCGACGAGATCGCGGCCGCGCTCGCGCTGCTCGACGAGTACGCGGCCCGCCTCGATCCGCCCGCGGCACCGCTCCACCGCCGCCTCCGCGAGGCGGTGGCGGGCGCCGACGCCTGCCAGGGCCTGCCCGAGGCGATCCTCCATCCCGACTTCGTGCCCGCCAATGCTCTGGTCGGAGCCGACCAGCACCTGGTCCTTGTCGACTGGACCGGAGCGGGGCGGGGGCCGCGGCTCTGGTCCTTGGCCTTCCTGCTCTGGGCGGCCGGCGCCTGGGATCTGCGCTTCGTCGATTCGGTGGTCTCCCACTACGCGCGCCGCGTGCAGCTCCTGCCCGAGGAGATCTCCCGGCTCGAGGCGGCGGTGCGGGCCCGTCCCCTGGTCCTGGACTCCTGGGCCGTGTGCCTCCACCGCATGCCCCTGGAGGAGGCGGTCCACGCGCTGCCGGAGAAGCTCGACCTCGCGGCCGCCGTCGCCGCACGCGCGGTCCAGGATTTCGAGAGCACGCCGGCTGCGGAGATGGAGGGGTGAGCACGCTGGCCGGCGAGCACTGCGAAGCGTGCACCGGGGCGACCCCGCGGGTGGAGGGCGAGGAGCTGGAGCGGCTGCGCGCCGAGCTGGGCGGCGACTGGCAGGTCGACGGCTCGAGGCTGCGGCGCCGCCTGCGCTTCCGCGACTTCCGGCGCGCCTTTGGCCGGGCCACGGAGATCGCGCTGCTGGCCGAGGCCGAGGGACACCACCCGGAGATGACGGTGGGCTGGGGTCACCTGGAGGTCGAATTGACGACCCACGCCATCGGAGGTCTCAGCCGCAACGACTTCGTGCTGGCCGCCAAGATCGACGCGCTCGATGGCTGACGAGGGCATCACGCCCCTCGCCCCCTCCCGGCCGCCCGACGGCTACTTCGCGCTCCGAGGACTGCGGGGCAGCTCGTGGAGCGCCGGACCGGGGACCCGGTTCCCCCCGCACCGCCATGAGCGGACCAAGCACCTCTTCGTGACCCGCGGCAGCATCAGCTTCAACGGGACCGAGGTGGCGGCCCCGTCCGGGGTCCGGATCAGCGCCGGCGCCGAGCACCACGCCAGGGTCGGTGAGGACGGCGTCGACTGCGTGGAGGCCTTCGAGGTCGAGGGCTAGGAGGCCGCCGAGGGGTCGGCCCGAGCCATTCGCAACGTCTGCCGCGCTCCCTCACTCTGCCGGGGCTGGGGGATTCGGTATGCTCCCGCTCCGCCCCATGCCAACCCTCCCACCTCGTCCGCGCGCCTGATGGAGCCGCTCCGCGACCTCGTCCAGCTCCATCTGTTCACGGATCCGCTCTACGACCAGAACTGCTACATCCTGCGCCGCCGGGACACGGAGCACTGCCTGGTGATCGACCCCGGCCTCCAGGCCGACGCCGCGCTCCTCTTCCTCGAGAAGGAGGTGCTCGGCTGCGACCGGATCCTGCTCACCCACGGCCATCCCGATCACGTGGTCGGAGTGCCGGCCGTGAAGGCGGCGCTCCACTGCCCCGCCGCCATCCATCCCGACGATCGCTGGCTGCTCGGGCAGGCCGGGATGTTCCCCGGGATCCCCGCCGACGTCCCCGAGGTGGTCTGCGAGGAGGACCTCGACGCCGGACAGGTCATCGCCTGGCGAGGGCTCGAGATCGCCGTGCTCCACACCCCCGGTCACACCCCCGGCTCCGTCTCTTTCCTGGTCGGTCCGGACCTGCTCGCCGGCGACACCCTCTTCCGGCGCAGCGTGGGCCGCACCGACCTCCCCGGAGGCTCCTGGGAGACCCTGCTCTTCTCCATCCAGGACCGCCTCTACGGGCTGCCCCCGGAGACGGTCGTCCACCCCGGCCACGGTCCGGCCACGACCATCGGCGAGGAGATGCGCGGCAACCCCTTCGCCCTCCACCCCACCTTTCGCTGAGGGCTCAGCCGGCGCTCCGCAGGAGCTCGAGGAGGTCGTGGACGATGGCCCCGGTCACCCCCCAGACAGTCCGGCCGGCGAGATCGTAGTAGTGGACCCGGCGCGCCGGCGTTTCGGTGCCCCACACCTCCGCGCGATGGTCGGCCTCGAGCAGGCCGGCGAGCGGCAGCCGGAACCACTCGGCGACCTCGCCGGCCTCGGCATGCACCGTGAACGGCCGCCGCTGGAGCCCCGCGATCGGGGTGAGCCAGAGGTCGGAGCGGTGGGTGAGCCGGGCCGGGAGGCTGCCGATGACCTCGACGTCGGCGGGTTCCACTCCGACCTCCTCGCTCGCCTCGCGCAGGGCCGTGGCGACGAGGTCGCGATCCCCGGCCTCCCGGGAGCCGCCGGGAAGGCCGATCTGGCCGGCGTGCAGGCGAAGGTGCTCGGCGCGGCGGACGAAGAGGAGGGGAAGACCGTCCTCGCCGGGGTCGAAGAGCAGCAGGACCGCCGCCTCACGCTTGCCCAAGGGCGGCGGGACCGCGGGCGAGGGGACGGCGAACGCCCGGCGCAGGCGCTCGACGAGGTCGCTGGTCACGCCGCAACTATGCGTCCCGTCAGGGGCGGGGCCGCTCCTCGCGGAGCGCCGACTCGAGACGCCACAGCGCGTCCGCGTGGGCGATGGCCTCGCCGAGCAGACCGGCGAGCTGCCGCTGCCGGAGATAGCGCACGGTGGCCTCGGTCTCGGCGGCATCCGCCGCCGTCTGCTCGGGCGTCCTGGCGGTCATCTGCGTCACGTCCTCGATATGCTTGCGGCGGTGTGGCGCCCGGCCACCCCTGCAACGTACGCCGCCCCGGCCACTTTCCGGGTGACGTGCGGCGCGAGGTTTGGTGAGGGTTGGTGAAGCGCCGCCAAGGCGGTGCCACGAGCTGTGACGGGGAGAGACGCGGTGTGGGTGAAGGGGTGGCGAAAGTGTCATCGGGCACGCGGCTGCCACGACCGGTGACGGCGCGCCAACAGTCGCTGTGCCCGCTCTGCGCCGGGGCTCTGCGCTTCGACCACCGCGAGTACGTGGGGGGCAGGCGCTCGGTGCGCGTCCTGCGCTGTGCGGCCTGCGGCTCGGAGGTGCGGGGTGAGCCCCAGGACGACGCCTCTCGCCCGCGGCCGGCGCTGCCGGCTCGGCGCCGGCCGCTCCCCGACGGCGGGCACCCGGAGAACTTCGTGATCGACGAGGGCACCGCCGAGCGCCTGCGTCAGATGCTGGAGGGCGAGACGGCCAGCTCGGACGGCTGAGCCGGCGCCGCCGCGGCAGGCCCAGCAGCCTGCGTGAATCGGTCAAACCAGGCCAGAACACGCCGGTTGACGTCGGCGCGGTCGACGTCAACGGAGATGCCGTGACCGCTGCGGGGGAGCATCCGCCGCTCCACCGCGGCGCTGCAGAGCAGCCGCCGCTCGATCTCGATCGCGTTGGCGGGGGCGATCACCCGATCCCGCTCCCCATGACAGATGAGCACCGGGGCGCGCACGCAGACCAGCTCGCTGCGGAGGTGGGCGAGGAGGCGGACCAGCTCGTGGATCGAGCCGGTGGAACGGCGGCCGTAGGACCACAGCTCGTGGATGCCGGCGCGGCGGTAGAGGTCGACGTCGTCGCCGGGCCGGTCCCAGCGCACCACGTGCTTGGCGACCGGGAGCATCCGGGGTCTCCAGCCGCTCAGCCAGACAGGGGCGGCCAGGCAGGCGACCGCCGCGATCCCCGGGTCGGTGGCGGCCAGATGGAGGGCGATGCTGCCCCCGGTCGACTGGCCGGCCACGACCACCTGGTCGCACTCGCTGCGCAGCTCGGCGAGGGCCGCCGCCGCCGAGGCCGCCCAGTCCTCCCAGCGCGTCCTCTCCAGGTCCTCGGGGGTGGTGCCGTGGCCGGCGAGCATCGGTCCGTGGCAGCGCCAGCCGGCCCGGGCCAGCTCCTCGCCGAGGCCGCGCAGCTCCGGCGGGGTCCCGGCGAAGCCGTGGAGGAGAAGCGCTCCACGGCGGCCCTCCCCGATCCGCCAGGGGGCGACCACGGCGGGGTCGAACGGCGCGTCGGTGCGTGCTGTCATGGTGCCGAGCCTCGATCGGGATGGTACCGTGCGCCTGCCATGACCGAGTCGCTGATGAGCGCCCTCAACCGGGTTGCCGAGGGGGCCGATCTCGACACCGCGACCGCGCGGGCGGTCATGGACGACTTCTTCGAGGGGGTGGCGACGCCGGCCCAGATGGGCGGCTTCCTGGCGGCGCTCCGGGTCAAGGGGGAGACCGTCGAGGAGCTCACCGGGATGGTGGAGTCGATGCGCCATCACGCCGTCCGGGTGCAGCTCCACACCTCCGCCGTCGACACCTGCGGGACCGGTGGCGACCGTGCCGGCACCTTCAACATCTCGACGGCCGCGGCGCTGGTGGTGGCCGGCGCCGGCTGTCCGGTGGCCAAGCACGGCAACCGCGCCCAGTCCTCCCGCTGCGGCAGCGCCGACGTCCTGGAGGCGCTCGGGGTCGCCATCTCGCTCCCTCCCGAGGGTGTCCTGCGCTGCATCGAGGCGGCCGGGATCGGATTCATGCTCGCCCCCGTTTACCACCCCGCCATGCGCCACGTCGCGCCGGTCCGGCGTGAGCTGGGCATCCGCACCGCCTTCAACATCATGGGACCGATGGCGAACCCGGCCGGGGTCCGCCACCAGCTCATCGGCACCCCATCGTCCGAGCTGGCGGCGAAGATGGCCGGGGTGCTCAGCCGGCTCGGACTTCGCCGGGCGGTGGTCTTCGCCGGACCGGGCGGGACCGACGAGCTGATGCTCCACGCCTCGTCCCACGCCTACGTCGTCAACGAGGGCGAGATCGACGAGACCGAGATTGATCCCTCTCGCCTCGGGCTCGCCTCCGCCGAGCCCGCCACCCTGGCCGGAGGGGACGCCGCCGCCAACGCGGAGCGGATGCGTGCCCTGCTCGGGGGCGAGCGGGGGCCGCTCCGCGACTGCGTGGTGCTCAACGCCGGCGCCGCCCTCTACGCCGCCGAGCGGGCGGCCAGCATCGGGGCGGGGATGGAGCAGGCCGACGCGGCGCTCACCTCGGGCGCCGCCCGCGACCGTCTGGAGACCCTGGTGCGCGTCTCCTCCGAGGCCGCGGCATGACCGCTGGGGGAGAGGCTCCCCCGGCTGCCGCGCCCCGGGGGCGGCACCTGCTCATCCTCCAGGATCTCGACGACCGGATCGGCCGGCTCGCCCTCGAGGTGGTGGAGATCGAGGCGAGCCTGGCCGGCGACCCCGACCTGGAGCTCCTCCGGGAGCAGGCAGCCGCGGCCCTGGCGGAGCGTCAGGGAGCGGAGGAGAGGAGCCGCGTGGTCGAGCACGAGCTGAACGGGGTCCGCCAGCGCGCCCGCAGCCTGGAGCGCCGCCTCTACGACGGGTCGGTGCACAACCCGCAGGACCTGCTCGGGATGCAGCGCGACCTGGCGGCCCTCCGGCCCCGCCTCGATGAGCTGGAGGGCGGGCTGCTCGAGGCCATGGAGGCGACCGAGAGCGCCGACGCCCAGGTCGAGAGCACACGCGCCGCGGTGGCTGAGCGAGAGGCGGAGCGCGCGTCGCTGGAGCAGCCCCGCCGCGAGCGTCTGCTGGCTGCCCGGGGCGAGCTGACCGCGGCCCGCGCCGACCGCGCCGCGGCCGCGGCGGACACCGATCCCGCCGACCTGCGCATCTACGAGCGGGTGGCGGCCCGCCGCCGGCCGGCGGTGGTCCACCTGGACGGGGACAGCTGCGGCGGCTGCCACCTGCCGCTCGGCATCCGCGAGGCCAACCACGCGCGGGCCGGTACCGAGCTGGTGCAGTGCAGCAACTGCGACCGGGTGGTGATCCGGTGAGGCGCCCCGCCGTGGGGCCGGCGGGCACGGCCGCCCCAGCCGCTGCGGGCACGGTCATCGCCTACACCGACGGCGCCTGCTCGGGGAACCCCGGACCGGGCGCCTGGGCCTACCGCCTGGAGTGGCCGGACGGCGGGGTGGCGGAGGCCGCCGCCGCCGATCCCGCCACCACCAACAACCGCGAGGAGCTGAAGGCGGTGCGCGAGGCGTTGCGGGCGATCCGACGCCGCATCGGCATCGACCCCGGGTGGCGGATCGTGATCCGCACCGACAGCCTGGGCGCGATCAACTGGCTGACGCGGCGCTGGAAGCGCAACGCCAACCTGGACCTGTTCCCGGACATTGACGCGTTGGTGGACGGAAGGGTCGTCTTCGAGCACGTGCGCGGTCACGCCGGCAACCCCGGCAACGAGAGGGTCGACACGCTGGCGGTGGCCGCCGTTCGCGACCTGGCCGAACGCGCGGGCGGCTGACGCGCCGGACTCCTCCGCTGATTCACGCGGGGCGCGATCCCCACCTGATGCTGCGTCCCCCAGACGTCTCCGGCGGTGGGATCCCGACGCCCGGGGGCCCTCCCCGACCCGCTCGCGGTGCCATCGCGAGTGCGCGCACCCGGGATCAGGCGGTGAGCAGCTCCTCGCGAAGGGCCTCGCTGGCAATGACGAAGCCGGCGTCGACACTGTCCATCAGCTTCGCCGACTCGCTCAGGTCTCCGGAGGCTGCGACCACCTGAAGCTCATTGCAGCGTCGTACCAGCACGCTCGCCCCGAACGTGGCGGCGCTTCCCCTGAGGCTGTTGGACGCACTCCAGACGGGCGAGAACCATCGAGGGGGCTGACAAGGCGGCGGCGCTCGCCGCTGGCGGTCCGCGGCATCAGCCGGCTGACCCGCCTCTCTCTGGAGTGCCAGAGGAACCGACGCCGGCCACCGGCGCGGAGGAGAGGCGCACCTCGAGCCGCGTGGAGAGGGTCACCGCCTGGGGCGAGCGGTCGGGCGAATGGAGGGCGTTGACGACCATCGCCGCCATCTCCCGGCCCATCCGCTCAATCGGCTGGCGCACGCTCGTGAGCGGCGGTTGGAGGGAGGCGGCAAAGGGATCGTCGTCGTAGCCGACCACGGCGACGTCCTTGGGGACTCGCCGGCCGGTCTCGCTGAGCACCTGGAGGGCCCCGGCCGCCATCAGGTCGGAGGCGGCGAAGACGGCATCGAGCTGGGGTCGTATTGAGAGCAGGAACCGCATGGCGCGGGCACCGCCGTCACGGGTGAAGTCGCCGTCTTCGACCAGAGCCTCGTCGGTGGGTAGGCCGGCCGCCTCGAGCCCCTGTCGGTAGCCGCGCAGCCGATCCTGCGCGGCTGGCACGTCGCGACGGCCGGTGATGGTGGCGATGGTCCGCCGCCCCCCGGCGGCGAGATGGGCGACTGCGTGGGAGGCCCCGGTCACGTTGTCGACGTCCACGTGCCCGAAGCGGGCAGGCTGGGCGGGGCGGCCTCCGAACACGACCGGGATGCCGCGAGCTGCAAGCTGTCCTGCCAGTGGATGGGAGCCCGGGAAGGAGACCAGCATCGCCGCGTCGGCGTGGCCGCCGGCAACGTAGGTTGCGGTCCAGTCGCAGTCGGGAGCTGACTGCGGCGCCAGCAGGACGGAGTGCATCCCGCGCTCGTGGAGGGTCGCCTCCACGCCGCCGATGAGTCGGGGAAGGAACGGGTCGCTGAAGAGGAGGGTGTGGGGCTCGAAGACGATCAGCGCGACTGCACCGGAACGGCTGGGGGCGGGAGGGGGAGGGGGGCCTGCCTGGGCGGAGCCGTGCCAGGGCTTGCTCGAAGGCTGCTCTCCGGCCCGGCCGGGGTTCGGGGTCATCCTCCCAAGCCCGATAGCTGCTGACTCCGCAGGAGCTCTGCGAAGCGTTCCGAGGGCACGGGCGGGCTGAAGAGGTACCCCTGATAGAGATCGCAGCCGCCGCGGCGGAGAAACGTCAGCTGCTCCTGGGTCTCGACGCCCTCGGCGGTGACCTGCAGGCCGAGGCGGTGGGCGAGCGCGATCATCGCCGAAACCAGCGGAGCGTCGTCCTCCTCGTGCTTGATGTCGCTGATGAACGAGCGATCGATCTTGAGGCGGTCGACGGGGAGGGTCGCCAGCTTGCTCAGGCTCGAGTAGCCGGTGCCGAAGTCGTCGATGGCGACAGCGATACCGGCGCTGCGCAGGTGGCGCAGCTCGTTGAGGGCCTCCGCCGTCTGCGACACCGCGGCGGTCTCGGTGATCTCGACTTCGAGCAGATCCCGGGATAGCCCGGTCTCGAGGAGCGCGGCCGACACCCTGTCGACGAGCTCGCCCCGGCCCAGATCGCGCCCCGAGATGTTGACGGCGAGGTGGAGCTCGGCCAGGCCGGACGCCTGCCATTCCGCCACCTGAGAGGACGCCGTGCGGAGCATCCAGGTGTCGATCGCCGTGATCGTCCCCATCTCCTCCGCGAGTGGGATGAAGGTGTCGGGAAGCACGAAGCCCCGGTTGGGGTGCTGCCAGCGAACCAGGGCCTCGCAGCCGACGATGGCACCGCTATCGACCGAAAGGACTGGCTGGAAGAACGGGCGCAGCTCGCCCCGCTCCACGGCCTGACGCAGGTCCTGGTCCAGGCTCAAGCGTTCGGTGGCCAGCTCGAGCATGCTGGGCACGAAGACCTCCACCCTGCCCCGGCCTGCCATCTTGGCTGCGTACATGGCCAGCTCGGCGTGGTCGAGCAGCTCATCGGCAGTCGTCGGCACGGTCGACGAGGTGGTGACACCGATGCTGAGGCCGATCACGAGGCTGCCACCCGCAACCTCGAGGGGAGACCGGAATGCCTCGCTGAGGCGCTCCGCCACCCCGACGGCGGCGTCGCCGTGGCCCACGTCCATGAGGAGCACGGCGAACTCGTCGGCGCCCAGCCTGGCGGCGGTGTCGCCCGGGCGGAGCGCTGCCTGTATCCGCACCGCGGCTGCCCGCAGCAGCAGGTCCCCCACCGAATGTCCCAGGCTGTCGTTGGCGCTCTTGAAGTTGTCCAGACCGATGACCAGGATCGCGATGGTGGCGCTGGTGCGGCGCACCCGGGTCAGCTCATGCGCGACCCGCTCGGTCAGCAGGGCCCGGTTGGGGCCACCCGTCAGAGGGTCGCGGAGCGCGCCCTCGCGCAGCTGCCTGTCCAGACGGTTGCGCTCGGTCACGTCGTTGATGAGCGTGAGGATCCCCGGACGGCCGGCGAGCTCCTGAGCCACCGCGGTGACCTCGACGTCGATGAATCGACCATCCCGAAGACGGTGACGGGCCTTGTACGCCGTTCTCCCGGCCCGGGCCTGGCGGACATCGAGGGCAGGATGGGCGCCGTCGTTGCGGAGGACGGCGATGGTCAGCGCCGCGAACTCCTCGGCCGAGTACCCGTACTTGTCAACGGCGGCGTCGTTGACGGCGAGGAAGCGCTGCGTCTCCGCGTCGGTCACCCACATCGGTTGGGGGTTCTCGTGGAAGAGCCGGTGGAGCAGCTCCTCGCTGGCGACCAGGGCGCTCTCGCGCAGCGCGGCGGTCTCGCGCAACCCCGCGATCACCTGCGCCCCGATGGCCGCCGCCGTGACCTGGTCGGCGAGGAGCTGGAGCACCTCGGCATGGGCCTCCACGAACGCATTGGGCTGAGACGACGTCACCGCGATCGCTCCCAGAGGAACGTCCCGGTTGCGCAGGGGCACGGCCACCACCGAACGCGTACCGAGCCGGCGGCACACCTCCGGGTCAACCCGGGGATCAGCCTCGGTGTCGGCGATGACCTGGGGGACGCTGCTGATCAGGGCATGCCAGGGGTGGTCGAGCAGCGCGTCGCCCCGCTGGGCTCGCCCAGCGGCGCCGCGACCGACCTTGGCGCGGTGGACGCGGCCATTGTCATCGGCGATCTCCACGATGGCCCCGTCGCCCCAGCTGAGGGCGCGGGCCCGCTCCGCGGCCCGCCGCGCGATGGCATCCAGGTCGGCACCGAGGCCGAGATCCTCCGGCTGCAGCGAGGCGTGATGCAGGGCCTGATGCACCGATGGCAGCAACTCCAAACGGCGCGGGATCTGGGGGAGCCGTCTTGCATTCCGTCGCGGTGCGCTCGACCGCATGATTGAAATCAATTCTAGTCGTGAACGAGCCAAGCGCAAGATGCGGTTGGTTACAAGGTCTGTCTCTGCGCGCTGCGGACGTGTCACCCAGCCCATGGCGCGGCGAGTGCGCCTGCCCGGAATCGGACCGCCGGCCGCCCAGGTGCGCGGTGGCAGTGTGGAGGAGGACGAGAGCGCCAATCCCACCATCACCGACAACCGCGACGAGCCAGGCCGCTGCGAAATTGGGATGCCGATGACGTCGGATTCAACACTGGGCCAATGCGTCGTCTGCACGCTACCGTACCAAGCGTCTGCTGTGAGCTGTCCGCCGAGTGGCCGAGGCCGCATACCAGAACCACCATGGAGCAGTTGTGGTGGAAAGCGTGACAGACGGACCACGAACCGCCGATGATCCGGTGGGGTCGAGGGTCGTCACGTAACGTCGACGTCAAAGCGAGGTTACAGATGCAGCCCACGACATCCCCCACCGACATCGACGCCACCATCGTCCGGCCCGCCGCGCGCAGATGGACCAGGAACTCCCCGATCGTTTTCGCAGCCGTCGCCGCCGCGGCTGCGCTCGCCGGCGCCTGGCCGGCGGCCGCGCTGGCGGCGACCGAGCCGAACCTGGGCACCGCCGCCAACTACACCGTCCTGGCGGGATCGGCCGTCACGAACACGGGGTCCTCGGTGATCACCGGCAACCTCGGCATTGACCCCAATGGGTCCACGTCCGTGACCGGTTTCCCTCCCGGCACCGTCTCCGGCACCCAGGACCTCGCTGACGCCAACGCGGTCCAGGCGCAGACCGACCTGGCGACCGGCTACAACGACGCCGCCTCGGCAACATCCAACGACAGTCTGAGCGGGACGGACCTCGGTGGCCTGACCCTCACACCTGGCGTCTACACGTTCAGCTCCTCGGCGCAGCTGACGGGCACCCTGACGCTGAGCGGTAACGGCGTGTTCATCTTCCAGATCGGGAGCACGCTCACCACCGCGAGCAGCTCGGACGTCAGCCTAGTGAACGGCGCCCAGGCCTGCGCCGTGTACTGGCAGGTGGGCAGCTCGGCAACGCTCGGCTCGGGCACCCAGTTTCAGGGCAACCTGATGGCGCTGACCAGCATCACGATGGTCACGGGCACGGACGACATCGGTCGCGCCCTGGCCCGCAATGGCGCGGTGACCCTGGACACCAACGACATCACCGCGCCGAGTGGCACGTGCACCGTCACCGACACCACCTACACTCCGCCGGTGGGCGGGGGTGGCTCTGGCCCGACCGGTGGCTCCGCCACCACTCCTGACACCGGCGCGGCCGCCTCCAGCCCCGTGATCGCCGGCCTGCTGCTGGTGCTGGTCGGAGGCCTCATCTGCGCCGTGGCGATCAGACGGCACGCCGTAGCCCGTAGGTGATCGGGACACCCGTATTCTCGCTTGGTGGTTCGCCAGCGCTTCTGCATCGGTTCGAGGCGTAGGGCCATCCCATCCCGGCGGTTGCCGGTCGCGTCGGCGACGACGTGGCCGGCGCCGGACCGGGACTTGCGCGTGTTGATGCGCGGCGGGGTCAGAGGGCTCTGCGGCGCGACCGGCCGGCGGCGGTGATCCCGAGGGCGCCAATCAGCACTAGGCAGAGCCCCAGTGCGATGAGGATGAGGCTGCTCATCGGGGTGGGACCGGCGCCCGTGGAGGGCGTCGTGGCCGGCGACACCCCGCTCGTGGGAGTGGGGGTTGCCGAGGCGGCCGCCACGCCGCCGGTCGGGGTTGGCGTCGGGACCGGCGTGGGAGCTGGGATGCCGTTGTAGAAGGGGGTCACGGTCACGATCGCGTTCCCGCCCTGGTAGGGGTTGCCGGCGGCCAGCGGCAGTGTCCACGCGATCGTGAAGGTGTCGCTCCATGAGCTGGTGTCGATGGTGCCCGGCACCGCCTGGTTGGAATCGCTGCTCGAGCAGGACGCAGCATCCGGATACGTCCCGGAGCACGAGAGCGCCCCCAGGCCAAAGCTGTTGCCTGCCGAATCCGTGACTGTGACCTGAAGGCCGGTGGCCGTGCCGTCGAGCAGGGCCTCGGTCGCGGTCCCGCCCGCGACGGTGCCGTTCCCCGACGCCGCCGAGGTATCGACGCTCACGGTCACGGTGAAGGGGTTGCCCAGCTGGGCCGCGGTCTCGCTGTACGAGAAGGTGCAGCTCCCGGAGTCCCCGGGCACCAAGCTGGCGGTGACCAGGGATCCATCACAGCCCACCGTGGCCGCCGCGACCGGGATCGCTGTGAGACTGACCAGCAGCCCCGCAGCGATCAGCAGAGCTCCGGCGGCCATCACCGCACCGGCGGCGCCGGCCCAGCCGGCTCTGACCATCCACCCCATGCCCGCGCGCATAGGGGAGGGGCGCCGACGGTGCTCCGCCGCGTCGCGGGTCAGTGCCATAAAGGGTCCCTCATCAGGATGCTCGATCTCCGTGCGGTGTCAGGTTGCGGTCCTTGTCGTCGGGGATGGGGACTGGCGGCCCGAAGGCCGCCAGCCCCGTCCCTCTGTCAGGCCGGAGCGCCTGATTCCGGTTGCGTACCGGATCAGGCCCGACCACCTTCGGTTGTCTTGACGATCAGTGGCTTACCTCAGGAGTCGAACTCGACAGCCGGGACGTAGGGGTACAGGCCCTGGTTGCCACTGTCACACGTCGCGGAGGAGTACTGCGCGAAAGTCGTGCTCACGGTCGAGCAGGTGACCTCCCCCGGGCCGGTGTCGTTACCGGCGGCCGGGTCCGTGCTCAGCGCCGCAAACAAGTTTCCGGGATACGTGTCCGAGCCAACGCTGACCTGGTTGGGACCGCTCTCGCTCGAGAGCTGGACGTTCACGCCACCCACTGCCGGGTTCGCGTAGGCATCGTATTCAATGCCGTAGACGACGGTACCTGGGAGCGTGATCAGGTCGCTGGTGAAATCGAACGTGACATCGAAGTTGACGATGCCGCAGTAGGGATCGGCAGCAATCTCGCTCATGCAGGGGCCGCTAGTGTTGCCGCCATAAGGGGATCCACCGTCAGGCGCGGCGGGGATGTTGAAGGTTTGCGTGTCGGTTGCGATAAGGCTACCGGGGAGACCGCCTGTGCCCGGGTTGTAGATGTTGAGGGTCATAGGCAAAGACGCCGAGGTCGGGTTGAAGTTCGCCATGTCCACGGTCACGCTGCCGAGCAGCCCACCCCCGTTGGCGAGGGTGACCTCGTTGCCAAGCTCACCGGCACCCGTGCCGCCATACGAGTACGAGTACTGGTAGGTGGACCAGTCGACACGGCTGTCGTAGAGGACTGCCCAGGTGGCCGGGCCGGGGCCCGCGCAACCCTCGTTCGTCGCGCTGCTACCGGCCAAGTTGTTCGAGCACTGGACCGCGTAGAAGGTGACGGTGATGGTCCCCGGCTGACCCTGGTAGTTGTTGTCAGCCGAGCTCAACAGCGTGTAATGAACCTCTACCGTGTACGGGCCAGCCCCGTCCACGCCGCTGCTGAATCCGGCGTTGGTGCTTGCTCCGATGACGACAGGGACGGCACTCGGCTGCACGAATCCGTTGATGTTGAGCGTCAGGACCGGCGCCAGGACGCCACCAGCGGTCGCCTCGGCCCCGATGTAGGCGGGGAGGTTGCCTCCGTAGTACACCGTGAAGTCACAAGTGCCGGTGTTCCCCGGTTCGAGCGTGGGGACTGTGCACGTCCCGCTCGCGGCGGTGTTCAGACTCACCGTGCCCGCCGAGAACGTGTTGGTCGTGGGCGACGATTGGGCGCTGAAGAGCGAGAAGCTCGCTCCGATGGAGAGTGCGGCGATGGCGCCGACCCCCACCACGGCCGTCAGCAGCAGCCCTATTCGCTTGGTGAACAGATTCATGTTTCCCGACTCCCTTCTCGAATTGGACGATTACCGTTGTGGTGGGACCGCGAGTCGTGGCCACGGACTCGCATTTGCCCTTTCAAAGCTCAGTTGGCGCTCCCTCCCCGATGGCGTTTCGGCGGACGAATGTGGCCTGTCATGCGGGCGCTCAGGCTCCCCCCTCCTGGTCGATCTCAGCCCGCTTGCGCGCAGCCTCCTTGCGTTCGGCGTCCTTGATGCCGAGGGCGATCCACCTTCGGCGAACCTCCTCCTCGGCCAGATAGACGACCGGGATCATGATCAGGACGACGAATGTGAGTGGCTGGTGCAGGGTCGAGAGGACGTAGGCGCCGAAGGGAACGCGCGCCGAGTAGACGCCGACGATCTGACTCGGTGCCACCGTGCCCAGGTCGGGAGCGTTGTTGGCGTCCCCCTTGGTTCGGTAGACGACCCCGGCCCCGGACGAGCTGGGCAGGATGGCGGCGATCCGGTGGGTGATGATCAGGGAGTTCGCCCCGCTGGCCGACTCCCGGAAGCTGATGATCTGACCGGCATGGAGGTCAGCCGCCTGAGTCGCGGAGACCGGGTTGTCGACGATCAGGTCACCGGTGTCGATGGCCGGGGTCATCGATCCCGAGGCCACGCTGAAGATCGGATGGCCAAAGATCGTGTCCATGCCCTGCGCGTTGGGGCGCACCAGCAGGGCGAGGGAGAGGGCGACGAAGGCCAGGATCACGACCACCGCGACCAGCACCCGCTGGACCACGCGCAGCCACAGTGGAGCTCGGCGGCGGGATAGGACCTGCTGGATGGCCCCCGTCATCAGTCGCCCCCGTCCTGTGAATCCGAGGGGTCAGCGGACGGGGTGTCCGTGGGCGCTGGCGTCACCTCCGGTGTGGGCGTCGCCGTTGCCGTGGGCGTGGCGGTGGTTGCCGGGGTGGGGGCGACCGTCGGCGTCGCCTCCGGCGTGGCCGTGGCGTCGGGCTCCGGGGTTGTCGCCGCCGGCGAGGGGGTCGGCGCCGTGGGGTCCGTTGTCGCGCCCGGCGTCGTCAGTGTGCTGACCAGAGGGGTCGCCACACCGAGGGTGTCGCCCTCCGGACTGCCGAGTGGCTGTCCCCAATCCGCCGTGACGGTGACCGGCGGTGACGCCGCCTCTGCGCTGAAGAGGCCGAACGTCGACCCGATCGGCGACCCGCGCAGCACGATCAGCCCCACACCGAGGAGGAGCGCAGCGTAGGCGACTGCCAGTGCGCGGCGCGTGCTCCAGACGCGGAGAGAGGTCGCGGCGCCATCCACCCACCCTCGCGAGCTTCGCCGCCTCCGGCGATGCGCACGGCTCACGCGTCTGCTCGGCGAGCCAGTCCCCTGAACCCTCAACCTTCCCGACGCTCCCTGCCGCGTGACGGGCTCATGGCCCATGCACGTCAGCCGTGCCGGTGTAGCTCGGCGAGGCGTCTCTTCACCAGGGCAATCCGGCTGGGTGTGGTGGGCCGAAGAGCCTGTCGAGGCCCCCGGGGCGCAACACGCTGAACTGCCGTGAAAGCGTTTCCGACCTTAACGTTTGTTAAGCCGTGAGCACGGACAGCAGGGGGAGCCGCCGGCGTGGTCAGCCGGCCGGTGGGGGAGAGGTGATGCAAGCCGGTCTGTAAGCCGGATTCTGTCCCCACCCGAGGGTGGGGGACGGCCATCCATCTGGGATGCCGGTTGCCCGGCACCTCGTGCGGTCTGACCCGGGACGTGGGACGAGCAGCCCCTGGACGCCGAGGCGTCCGCCCCTGTTCGACCTTGCTCCGGACGGGGTTTACCTGGCCGGCCGGTCGCCCGGCCGCCGGTGGGCTCTTACCCCACCATTTCACCCTTGCCGCGACCGCTGCCGCGGCGGTGTCCTTTCTGTGGCACTCTCCTTCGGGTCACCCCGACTGGGCGTTACCCAGCGCCCTGCTCTGTGGAGTCCGGACTTTCCTCAGGCGGCGAACCGCCCGCGGCCGTCCGACCGGCTTGCGACCTCAGTGTACCCCGGGCCGTCGCCACGATCCGGGGAGCTCCGCGACCAGGCCGGCCGCCACGCCGGGAGTGCCGTGCGTGCGCACATCCGTTCCGCACATCCGTTCTGATTGACGCATTGCACCTGCCGGTGTAGGCTCCGGGCACCTCAAGTGGGTTGAAGTGGTGAGAAGTGGTGAATTGCGATGAGGTCTCCCAGCGACGCGGCTCCGGCACCCCGCCGGCCAGGCCGGGTGAGCTGACGTGCTTCACGGACAATTCGACCACGCCGTGGACGCCAAGGGAAGGGTCGCCGTCCCCGCGCAGTTCCGGCCGCACCTGGCGCCGGGGGCCGTCATCTCCATCGGCGTGGAGGGGCGGCTGGTGATCTGGCCCACCTCCACCTGGGAGATCCACCTGCGCAACATGACCGTCACCGCCGGCACCCCCGGGGAGCAGCGGACGTATTTCCGGCGGCTCAACGCCAACACCCGCGACGTCGAGCTGGATGCCCAGGGACGGCTCCTCATCCACCCGTCCCAGCGGGACTTCGCCGGCATCCGGGAGCGGGCCACCTTCGTGGGCATGGGCGAGTACGTCGAGCTCTGCGCCACCGAGCGGTGGGAGGAGGAGGGGCGCGAGCTCACTCCCGACTTCTTCACCGACCTGACAGATCGAATCAACCCGATGGGCTTCATCAGCCCCCCGACGGCGCCGTCGTGAGCGACGCCGACGTGACCGCACCCACCGCCCATAGCGATCGTGGCCGATATGGACAGGTCCGCCCATGCCACGCCCGGGGAGCCGCCTGAGGCGAGCCTCCACCGGCCGGTCCTCCTCACACCCCTCATACAGAACCTGCAGCCCCAGGAAGGCCAGGTGGCCGTCGACGGGACCCTGGGCGGCGGCGGCGTGACCGCCGCGCTCCTGGGCGGGGTCGGCGCGACGGGGCGGGTCCTCGGCATCGACCGAGACCCCACCGCGATCGCCCGAGCCCGCCAGCGCTTCGCCGGCGCCGTCGGCGAGCGGCTCACTCTCGCCCAGGGCGACTTCGCCGACATCGATCGCATCGCCGCGGGTCACGGGATCGTCGCCGCCGACTCCGTCTGCCTCGATCTCGGCACCTCCTCCCCTCAGCTCGACGATCCCGCCCGCGGTTTCAGCTTCCGCAACGACGGCCCCCTGGACATGCGGATGGACCAGACCGAGGCCACCCCGACCGCGGCGGACCTCCTCAACAGCTGGGAGGAGGCCGACCTGGTCGCCCTCATCCGCGGATACGGCGACGAGAGGTTCGCCGCCGCCATCGCCCGGGCGGTCGTCCGGCAGCGGCGCGAGCGCCCGCTGGCCACCACCTCGCAGCTCAGGGAACTGGTCGAGCGGACCGTTCCCCACCGCTTCTGGCCGAAGCGGATCCATCCCGCCACCCGCACCTTCCAGGCTCTCCGCATCGAGGTCAACCACGAGCTCGAGAGCCTCCGCCGCGGGCTGCAGGCCGCCATATCGCTCCTCAGGCCCGGTGGGCGTCTTGGGGTCATCTCCTTTCACTCCCTCGAGGACTCCCTTGTCAAGAACGCACTCCACGTCGCAGCACAGAACTGTCTCTGTCCGCCCCAACAGCCCTACTGCACCTGCGCCCACCGGGCCTCACTCCTCATCCTCACCCGCCGGGCGATCCGGCCCGACGCCACCGAGATGGCCCTGAACCCCAGGGCCCGGTCCGCCCGCCTCCGGGTGGCCGAGAAGCTCGAAGACAGCAGCCAGTCCCCATAGCCCCCCTCCCTGTGGCGGAGGCCGGCAGCGTGCCGGCCTCCGCCTAGCTCCCCACCCCCCCTGCCCCCCCTTCCGCTGAGGAGGCCGGCCTGCGCCGGCCTCCTCCCACCCGTCCCCTCCGCAGCGTCCGTCCCCCCCGCCGCGGCATCGCGGCGACCCTGTCGCAGCATCCGTCCCCCCCCCCACAGGCATCCCACATGAAGCTCTCCTCTCCTCGCGACCGCCGCACCGCCGTCACCCCCGCCGGCGCCCTCCCCGGCTCCGCGCCCCACACCCGGCGCGAGCGCAGGGGCCGGGGTGGGCCGCGCACACCGCTTCCCCTGCTTCCGATCATCGCGATCTGCGCCGGGATCGGCCTCGCCTACGTCAGCCAGACCGCGCAGGCGACCCAGGCCAACTACGACCAGACCAACCTGATCCAGGAGCAGCAGCAGCTCACCGCGCAGGACCTGCAGCTCGGCGCCCAGCTCTCCCAGCTCTCCGCCTCCGCTCGGGTGATCGACGAGGCCCAGAGCCTCGGGATGGTCACGGGCGGGACGTGGTCGTACGCGGTCGCGCCCGCCGCCGATGTGGTGACCGCCCCCGCCACCGAGCTGGCCGCGCCGTCGCCCGCATCGGACGGGTCGGTGCTCGGCGAGCTGGGCTCGGTCCTCTCCGGTGTTTCCGACGTCGCGGGTGGCCACGGGTGAGCCGACGCGAACGCGCGCGCAGCGCCGCGGGCCAGGTCGTCCGCGGCCGCGAGTGGGACGGGCGCGACTGGTACCCGGACCTGCTGGCGGCGGACGACCCGCATGACCGGGGGCCCGCTCCGGCGCGGAAGCAGAGCGGCGCCGCCACGTCCTCCGCACCGGGTGTCCACCGCGCCGCCCTGAGTGGACCGGTCGCCCCCGGGCCCCCCGCGGCACGAGGCTGGTTCGTCGGCGAGGGGCCCAACGTCCGCGGCCGCGCGCTCTGGCTGATGCTCGCCTTCGCGGCACTGGCCATCCTGCTCCTGGGTCATCTCTTCCAGGTTCAGGTCGGCCAGCACGCCGCCCTCTCGTCGGCCGCCGCCCGCGAGGAGAACATCAACTTCACACTCACGGCCCAGCGCGGCGAGATCCTCGACAGCGAGGGCCAGGTCCTGGTCGGCAACCAGACGACCTGGGACGTTCACATCGACCCCGCCCTGATCGAGACCGCCGACCGCGACCAGGATGCGGCGCAGATCGCCGACGTCCTGGGCGCGAGCGAGAGCCAGGTGTTGCAGGCGCTGGAGGAGCCCAACGAGTACGCCTTCCTCGCCAACAACGTCAGCCAGAGCGTCAAGGATCAATTGAGCCAGTTGAACATCCCCGGGATCATTCTCCAGGAGGTGGACGAGCCGGTCTACGGGAGCTCGGCCGTGCCCGGCGAGTCGTTCGCCGCCGACCTGCTCGGGTTCGTCAACTCCAGCGGGGAGGGCCAGTACGGCGTCGAGGGCTACTACAACCAGCTCCTGAGCGGGAAGAACGGCGAGGCATCGGAGCTCACGGACAGCCAGCGCACCGCCATCTACCTCAACCGCGCCCAGATGGTGCCCGCCCAGAACGGCGACAACCTCGAGCTGGGGCTCAACTCCCAGTACCAGTACTGGGCCGAGCAGGCGATCGCCAACGCGGTCGACAAGGACAGCGCCCAGTCGGGCCAGATCCTGATCATGAACACCCACACCGGCGCCATCGAGGCCTGGGCCGACTACCCCAGCTATGACGCCAACGACTACGCCTCGACGCCCATCGCCGACTTCGCCGACCCGGCCATCGACAGCCTCTACGCCCCCGGCTCGATCATGAAGACGGTGACCTTCGCGGGGGCGCTTCAGGGCGGCGCCATCACCCCCGGCTACAGCTTCGACGAGGGACCGACGACCATCGACGGCGTCACCATCCAGGACTGGGATCACGAGGCCCATGGCTGGATCACCATGCAGACGGTGCTCGACGAGTCGCTCAACAACGGAGCCGTCAAGGCGGAGGAGCTGGAGGGCGCCAACGCCTTCTACGCCAACATGCTGGCCTTCGGCATCGGCGCCCCCACCGGGGTGGACCTGGCCGGCGAGGTCAATCAGGAGATGGCCCCGCAGACCAAGCTCCGCGACCTCGACTACGCCGAGATGTCCTTCGGCCAGAGCGTGTCGGTGACCGACGTGGAGATGCTGGCCGCCGTCAACGCCATCGCCAACGGTGGCGTGTGGGTGGAGCCGCACGCCGTGGACTCGATCACCAACCCCAACACCGGGACGACCACCCAGGTGGTTCCGACCACGCGCCAGGTGATCTCGGCGGCGACCGCCTCGACCCTCAGCACGATGATGACCCACGTCGTGGACGACGCCGGCGGTGAGGGCTTCGACGCCCGGATCGCGGGCTGGACCGGCGAGGTCGCGGGCAAGACCGGGACCGCCCAGGAGCCGATCGATGGCCAGCTCACCGGCAGCGACGTCTCCTTCGTCGGCTTCCTGCCGGCGTCCGACCCCCAGTTCACGATGCTGGTGGTGCTCGACGAGCCTCAGGTCCCGGCGGCCGACGACTTCGGCTCCCTGCTGGCGGCACCGGTCTGGCGGCAGATGGCCGAGCAGATGATCGACTACGACCACCTCACCCCCTGATCCCCGGCTGTGGCACCATCCGGCGGTGCTGCGCGCGGACACGCTCGCCGGTCTCCTCGGCGGCCGGCTGGAGGCCGCCCCGGACGCTCGCCTGGAGATCGCCGACCTGGCCAGCGATTCCCGGCTGGTCGTCCCCGGCGGGGGATTCGTCGCCCTCCCCGGTGAGGAGATGGACGGCCACGCCTTCGTGGCCGACGCCGCCCACCGGGGCGCCGCCCTGGCGGTGGTGGGGGAGGGATACGCAGCGGGGCCCGAGGATCCGCCCCTGCTGATCCGGGTCGCCGACACAGCGGCCGCGCTGCGGGCCGCCTGCTCCCGCCGCCTGGCCGAGCTCGGGGCCACCGTGGTGGGGGTCACGGGGTCGGTGGGCAAGACCACCGCCAAGGAGATGTGCGCCCTGGCGCTCGCCGGGCGTCCGACCGCCCGGACCCCGGGGAACCTCAACACCTGGACCCAGATCCCCCTCTCGGTGCTCAAGCTGGAGCCGCCGGTGGAGTGCCTGGTCGTGGAGATGGGCATGACGGCCAGGGGCGAGATCGCCGACCTGGCGGCCTTCACCCATCCCCGGGTCGGGGTGGTGCTCAACGTCGGACAGGCCCACATCGGCCGCCTCGGCTCCGAGGAGGCCATCGCCGACGCCAAGGCCGAGCTGCTCGACGCGCTGCCCGCTGACGGCGCCGCCGTCCTCAACGCCGACGACCCGAGGGTGATCCAGCTCGAGCCCCGCAGCCCGGCACCGGTGCGCTGGTTCGGCGAGGCCAGCCCCGCCGCGACCTGGCGGGTGGAGGACGTGGAGCCGGACGGCGTCCTGGGCATCCGGGCCACCCTGGTCGGGCCCGACGGCCGGGCCCCGCTCTGGCTGCGCACCCCGGGGCGCCACCTCCTCCTCGACGCGGCCGCCGCCGCGGCCGTGGCGTCCGCCCTGGGGGTGGGCATCGCGGAAGCGGCGGCGCGGCTGGGCGAGTTCGCCCCGGCCGGGCATCGTGGCCAGATCCTCCCCGGCCGCGGCGGCTCCACCCTCATCGACGACAGCTACAACAGCAGTCCCACCTCGCTGGCGGCCGCCCTCCAGGTGCTGAGGGAGAGCGGGGCCCTGGAACGGCTCGCCATCATTGGCGACATGCTGGAGCTGGGCGACCGCACGCTCGCGGCCCATCGGGATGCGGGGCGGCGCGCCGCCGAGGCGGCCACCGGGCTGATCGCGGTCGGGCCGCACGCGGCAACCGTGGCGGGGTCGGCGGTGGCGGCCGGCCTGCCCCGGGCCGTCGTGGAGGAGGCCGAGGACGCCGAGCAGGCGGCCGACCTAGCCCTCGCGCGACTGCATCCCGGCACCGTGGTCCTGGTCAAGGCCAGCCGCGGGATCGGCCTCGACGAAGTGGTGGAGCGTCTCCGGGCGTGAACGTCGGCACCACCGTCGCCGCTGCCGGTCCCGCCGCCGCCCATGTCGCGGGGCCCGCAGTGCCGTTGCCGGGCGCGATCGGCGCCGCCGCCGTCGCCGGCGTCTGCTTCGTGGTCGCGGTCGTCCTCTACCCGTCGCTCGTGAGCGTGCTGGGCCGGGCCGGCGCGGGCCAGCAGGTGCAGGAGTACAGCCCGGAGACCCACCGGGCCAAGGCGGGGACGCCGACCATGGGCGGCCTGCTCTTCTGCGTGATGGCGTTCGCCGTGTGGCTCGCCATCGACCGCAGCCAGCGCGGGTTCGTGATCGTCTACGCCCTGGTCGGCGGGGCCTCGGTGGGGCTGCTCGACGACCTCGCCAACGTTCGCGGGTTGGGCTCGCTCGGGTTGGAGGTCCGCCAGAAGCTGCTGCTCGAGGTCGTGGTCGGGGTCGCGGTCGGATTGGGCCTCCACGCGGTCGGGGCGACCGCCCAGGACCTGCCCGGGGCAGGGATGTTGAACCTGGGCTGGTGGATCGTCCCCCTCGCCGCGATCGCCGTGGTGGCAACCACCAATGCCGTCAATCTGACCGATGGTGTCGACGGCCTGGCCGCGAGCTGTATGGCCATAGCCCTGGGCGGGGCCCTGGCCACCGCGGTCTGGCTGGGCGCGGGGAGCGCCGGCGTCCTGGCCGCGACCCTGCTCGGGACCCTGGTCGCATTCCTGCTCTTCAACTGGCACCCGGCCCGGATCTTCATGGGCGACACCGGGGCGCTGGGCCTGGGGTCGGCGCTCACCGCCATCTGCGTCGAGGCCCACCTGCTCTGGCTGCTGCCCCTGCTCGGCATCGTCTTCGTGGTCGAGACCGCCAGCGTGATCGTCAACGTCACCGCCATCACCCGCTTCCACCGCCGGGTGTTCCGGGCCAGCCCGCTTCACCATCACTTCGAGAAGATGGGAATCGGGGAGGAACGGCTGGTGCTCCTGTTCTCCGCAGGCGGCGTGGCCGCGCTGGCGCTCACCCTGCTCACCGTGCACGCCGTCGTTTGACCTGGATCCCGCCCCCATGCTTCGCCACTCCGGCGCCAGTTGGGTGACAATGTCGGCCTGGCCTGACCCCCGCAACCGTCCCCCCCACGTCACCGCACCGCAGGAGCAGCATGGCCATCCCGACGACCCCGACGCGCAGCCTCGACCTGCCCATTCGCCGGGCCAGGGTGGAGCTGGCGCCGGCCACCCGGGGCCTCGCCTCCGTCGACGCGTGGCTCTACGTCGCCGTCGCCGCGATCTGCGCCTTTGGCCTGGTGATGGTCTACAGCGCCTCCGAGGTGCTGGCCTACGACCAGACGGGCAACCCCAACTACTACTTCGAACGCCAGGTGGCCTACCTGGTGCTGGGCACGGCGGTGATGCTGGTGCTCGCCCGCATCGACTATCACCACCTGGCCCGCTGGTCGCGCCCGATCGGCGGGGTCACCGTGCTGCTCCTCCTCGCCGTGCTGGTGCCCCACATCGGGAGCTCGGTGAACGGGGCACGGCGCTGGTTCGACCTGGGGTTCATCGACCTGCAGCCGTCGGCGGTCGCGGCGCTGGCGGCGATCATCGTCCTGGGCCGCTGGCTCTCCGACCGGGGCACGCTGATCCGCAGCTGGTCGGGGCTCCGCGACTACGCCATCCTGCTGTCGATCCCGGTGGCCCTGATCCTGCTCGAGAAAGACCTGGGCAGCACGATCGTGGTCGCCGCGGTGGGAGGGATCCTGCTCTTCCTCGCCGGCGCGCGCTACCGGCACCTGCTGATCCTGCTCGCCATCGCCGGTGCCATCGGCTGGCTGATGGTCCTGGTCGAGCCCTACCGGCTGAGCCGGCTCACCTGCTTCGGCCAGTCGCTCGCCTCCGACAACACCCTGGGCACCTGCTGGCAGGGGATCCAGGCCCTCTACGGGCTGGGCCGGGGCGGCCTCTTCGGTGTGGGGCTGGGCAACTCCATCGAGAAGTACTCGTGGCTGCCCGAGGCCAGCACCGACTTCATCTTCGCGATCATCGGCGAGGAGCTGGGCCTGGCCGGTGCGGCGTCGGTGGTGCTCGTCTTCACCTTCCTGGCCTGGCGGGGGATACGGGCCGCGCTGCGCGCCCCCGATCGCTTCGGCACTCTGCTGGCGGGTGGGGTCACCGCCTGGATCTGCATCCAGGCCTTCGTCAACGTGGCGGCGGTCACGGTCCTGATCCCCGCCACCGGCATTCCGCTGCCCTTCATCAGCTACGGCGGCACCGCGCTGGTGATGAACCTCGCCGCCGTCGGCATCCTCTGCAACGTGTCGGCCCAGGGCCGGCGCCAGGCGTCGCCGGAGAAGCGCAGCTTCTCGGGCGCGGGTCGCCGGGGGTCGGCGGGAACGCGCCGCTCCGCGGGGGCGGCGGGCCAGCGCTCCGCGGACGAGGGCAGCTTCTCCGTGGTGGGACGCCGGGCGGCCCCGGCCGAGCGCGGCCTCTCCGGGGTCGCACATCCGGGGGCGATCGCTCGTGCGGACGCTGATCGCGGGGGGCGGGACGGGGGGACACCTGACCCCAGCGCTGGCGGTCGCCGAAGAGTTGCGCGCCGCTGACCCGGAGGGAGCCGTGCTCTTGGTCGGGCGGCGTGGAGGCGTCGCCGAGGCGCTCGTCGAGCGCGCGGGCGTGCCCCTGGAGACCCTCGAGATCCGCGGCCTCGACATCGCCCGCCCGACGTCGATCGCCCGCTTCGGGATTCGCCTGCCCCGTGCGGTGGGGGAGGCGCGCCGATTGATCCGCCGCTTCCACCCCGACGTGGTCGTGGGAGCCGCGGGTTACGTCTCGGTGCCGGTGGTGCTGGCGGCCCGGCGCGAGCACGTGCCGGTGCTGCTCCTCGAGCAGAACGCGCTGCCGGGGCGCGCCACCCGGATGCTCGCCCGTCGCGCCTCGATGGTGGCGGTCTCCTTCCCGGGGACCGCCCGCCTGCTGCCCGGCCGCGGCGCGGAGGTCACCGGCAACCCGGTGCGCCCCGAGTTCCGCACCGGAGCGCCTCCGCTGCGTGACCGTCCCCGGAGGCTTCTGGTGTGGGGCGGTTCGCAGGGGGCACGCAGGATCAATCGGGCGCTCTGCGACTGCATCCCCCGCCTGCTCTACGACCATCCCGAGCTGGAGATCTCCCATCAGTGCGGGCAGCTCGATCTCGGCGAGGTCGAGGCGGTGCACGCGCGGCTCGACCCCGGCCTGCGCGCGCGCTGGGAGGTGGCCGCCTTCTACCAGGATGCCGCCGGGCGGGTCGGCGCCGCCGACCTGGTCGTGATGCGCGCCGGTGGCTCCTCGCTCGCCGAGGTCAGCGCCCTCGGCCGGCCCATGATCCTGGTCCCCTACCCCCACGCCGGCGACCACCAGCGGCACAACGCCGCCCCCTACGTGGAGGCGGGAGCCGCCCTGCTGGTCGCCGACGACGACTGCGACGGGGAGCGCCTGGAGGCGGCCATCCGGTCCGTGCTCGACGATCCCGGCCGCTGGCGCGAGATGGCCGCTCGCAGCCGCGCCATGGGGAGGCCAGACGCGGCCGCGAGCGTGGTGGCGATGATCCGCCGCCTGGCGGCGGAGGGCGCCGCCCGGAGGAGCGCGGGTGGCTCCTGAGCCGGACGCCCCAAGGACCCCCACCCCCCCCGCCGCGAGCACCGGAAGGCCGCGCCACGTTCACTTTCTGGGGATCTGCGGCTACGCGGTGAGCGGCGCCGCCCTCCTCGCCCAGCAGCTCGGCGACCTGGTCACCGGCAGCGACGAGCACGCTTACCCGCCCGTCTCCGACATCGTCACCGCGGCCGGCATCCCCTGGGAGAACCGCCACGACCCCGCCAACCTCGACCGCTGGGGCGTCCCCGACCTGGTGGTGGTGGGAAACCAGGTGCGGCCCCTCAACGAGGAGTGGCTGGAGGCCAGGCGGCGCGGCCTGCCGATCACGAGCGAGGTGGAGTTCTATGTCTCGCTGACGGGGGAGAGGCTGCGCCTCTCGGTCTGTGGCACCCACGGCAAGACCACCACCGCGGCGCTGCTCATCCACATGCTCGACCGCTGCGGCATGGATCCCGGCTTCCGCCTCGGCTCGACCTCGCTCGATCTGGGGGGGAGCGCCCGGCTGGGGAGCGGGCCCTTCGTCTTCGAGGGTGACGAGTACACCACCGCACCCTGGGATCCGCGCCCCAAGTTCCTCCACATGCGGCCTGCGGCGTCCTGCGTCACCCGCCTGGAGTGGGACCACCCCGACGTCTACCCGTCCCCGGAGGCGTACCGGGAACCCTTCGTCCAGCTCGCGGAGACGATGCCCGAGGACGGGCTGCTGGTGCTCTGCGGAGACGACCCCCAGGCGCTCGGCCTGCGGGGACGCGCCACCTGCCGGGTGATCGTCTACGGGGAGGGCGGGGACGCGGACTGGCGGGTCACCCGCCTCCATGACGACGGTGCCGTGCAGCGGTTCCGGATCGACGGACCGCAGCTCTCGGTGCCCGAGGTGGCGCTCACCTTCCCCGGCCGGCACAACGCCCTCAACGCCACCGCCGCGCTCGCTTTGGCCGGCTTCGCGGGCGCGCCGGTCGCCGGCTGCGTCGCGGCCTGCGCCTCCTTCCGGGGGCCGGCCCGCCGCTTCGAGATCCTGGGTACGGTTGCCGGCGTCACCGTCGTCGACGACTACGCCCATCACCCCACCGAGGTGTGGGCCGCCATCAACGCCGCCCGGGCGCGCTACGGGGATGCGCGGATCATCGCCGTGCACACCCCCCACACCTACTCCCGCACCCGCACCCTGCTGGAGGACTACCGGCGCAGCTTCGAGGAGGCCGACGTCGTCGTCCTGGGCCCCGTGGAGGCGGCGCGCGAACGCCTCCAGCCGGCCACGGTCTCATCGGCCGACGTCGCCGCCCGGGTCACCGGTCGCGAGGTGCACCTGGTCGACGGCAGCGCCGAGGCCCTCGACCTGATCCGGAAGTTCGCCCGCCCCGGGGACGTCGTGCTCATCCTCTCCCTGGAGGGGTTCGACAAGATCGCCGGCCGCGTCCACGCCGCGCTCGGCGAGCGGTCGGCGGAGACACCCCGTGAGTGACGCGTGGCTGGCCGGGGAGGCGGGCATCCGGCGCGACGAGCCGCTGGACAGGCACAGCCAGTACGGGATCGGTGGGCCGGCCGACTGGTATCTCCGGGTGCGGGACGGCGCCCAGCTCTCCGGGCTGATGTGGCGCTGTCATGAGGAGGGCGTCCCGGTCACCGTCATCGGCGCCGGCAGCAACAGCCTGGTGCTGGACGGCGGCATCCGCGGGCTGGTGGTCGAGCTCCCCCGCGGCCGGCTGCGCCAGATCTCCGATGAGGTCGTCGAGCTCCCCGGCGGGGGGATGTTGCCGCGGGCGGCGCTGGACTGTGCCGCGCGCGGGTTGGGGGGACTCGAGTTCGGCATCGGCGTCCCCGGCACCTGCGGGGCCTCGGTGCGGGGCAATGCCGGGGCCTTCGGGGTCGAGATCAAGGACGTCCTCGTGGACTGCGACGCGCTCGCTCCGGACGGGAGCCGGCAGACGCTGGGCGCGGCCGAGCTGGGCTTCGCCTACCGCTCGTCGCGGCTCAAGCACGACCTTGCCGGCCATGTCGTGGTGGCGGCCCGGTTGCGCGTCCACGTGGACCTGGCCGAGGTGGTGCGGGCGCTCACCGACGCCATCCAGGCCGAGCGCCGGGCCACCCAGCCGTACAACGAGCGCAGCCTGGGCAGCATGTTCACCAACCCTCCGGGCGACCACGCCGGCCGCCTCATCGACGCCGCCGGGTTGAAGGGCGCGCGGGTGGGTGGGGCCGAGGTGTCCCTCAAGCACGCCAACTTCGTGATCAACGCCGGGGGAGCGACCGCCGCCGACGTGCTCGCGCTCTGCGATCTCATCCAGCGCACCGTCGCCGAGAGGTTCGGGGTGCACCTGGTGCCGGAGATCGCCGTGCTCGGCGAGGCGGTGCATGCATGAATGCGACGCGAGGCGTGGCGGCGGAGCACATCGTCTGCGGGGGGACGCTCGTCCGGCGCCTCTCGGCGCCGGCGGCTTGTGCTCGGCGGCGTTGCAACCGCCGCCTGCGCAAACCCCCCTTCGCCGACGTGCCCCGCCGCCCCGCCCGGAGTGACCCGATGACCCCGGACGTCCGCGCAGGACCGGGGAGCCGTCGATCTCGGGATGGGTGGTCAGATCCCCAGGATTCCGCAATCTGATGAATCAGGCGCTGCGCGACGAGCTGCTGCACCGTGGTCTGTCTGACATGCTTCAATGGGCCGAGTTGGTGTCCGTGGCCCGTCGAACCCTGCCGCCAGATTCGTCTGATGCGGAGGCTGCCCAAGCGGTGCTCGCGGTGATTAGTGACCTTCTCGAGTCGAAGCTGGCGATTGTCGGCGACGTCGTCGGACGAACCGACGGTCCGTTGAGCGTTCGGTCGTGGGGTCAGAGCAACTCGGCCACAGCAGCTCGGATTGCGAGCTGCCTTGGTGAGCTCGGCCGTCCCGCGACGCTTGGTGAGGTCTGCTGGCTCGAGCTGACGGAAGCCGGCCGGGCGGAGGCGAGGAGGGTATGACTCCCACCAGCCACTGGGTGACGGAGCGCGGTGCCGAAGGGGGGTTCGCGCAGGCGCGAGCTGCAATCGCGCCGAGCACAAGCCGCCGGCGCCGAAGGCGCCGGACGAGCGCCCCCCCGAAGGCACCGTGCTCCATCGCCCAGGGCAGGACGCTGTGACCCTCCGCATCGCGATCGTCTGCGGCGGGCCCAGCCCCGAGGTAGAGGTCTCGCGGCTCTCCGCGTCGCAGGTCAGCGCGGCGCTGACCTCCGTGGGTCATGCGTGCACGACCGTGGAGGTCGACGCCGAGCTGTGGCCCGCACTCCAGGCGGGCCGCTACGACTGCGTGTTCATCGCGGTCCACGGCCGGTTCGGCGAGGACGGCACCGTGCAGGGGGTCTGCGAGCTGCTGGGGCTCCCCTACACCGGAAGCGACCTGCTGGCCACCGCGCTCTGCTTCGACAAGGTCGCCGCCAAGCGCATCTTCGCCGCCGAGGGGATCGCGACGCCGCCCTGGCGCACCGTCCCGAGCGTTTTCGCCGATCCTGGCGAGATCGAGCCGGCCATGGTGTCCGCCGCCGAGGCGCTCGGCTACCCCCTGGTGGTCAAACCGCGCCAGGGGGGGTCGACCATCGGGCTGTCGATCGTCCGCGAAGCGGGCGGCTTGGTCCGTGCCTGGGAGACGGCGTCGGCTCAGGGCGACGTGCTCTGCGAGCGATTCGTTTCCGGAACCGAGGTCACGGTGGGGATCCTGGGGGATAATCCTCCCCGGGCCCTGCCGACCCTCGAGATCGTCTCCCAGCGTCCCCTCTACGACTATGCAGCGAAGTACACCGCCGGCCAGAGCCAGCACGTCATCCCCGCCCGGCTCCCCGAGGAGGGCCGGCGCGCCTGCCAGTACGCGGCGGTGCGCGCCCATGTCGCCCTCGGCTGCCGCGATCTCTCGCGCGTGGATGTCATCGTCGACGGCGGCGGCGTGCCCTGGGTGCTGGAGGTGAACGCCATCCCCGGTCTCACCGAGCTCTCCCTGCTCCCCGACGCCGCCCGCGCCGCCGGGATCTCCTTCCCCGAGGTCTGCCAGGGCCTGGTCGACGCCGCCCTCGGCCGGGCCGGCCGGGCCCCGGGATGATCGAGACGCCCGGGCGCAGGGCCGCCCCACCCGACCCGCACACGCAGCATCGCGCCCGGGTGCGCGCCGTCGCCACCGCCATCGCCGACCGGCCATCGCGGGCACGACGCTTCGAGGTGCCCGTGGCGGTGGAGCTCCAGGGAACCGTGCGCCGGCGCCGGGGCGCACCGCGGATCGCCGCTCCGGTCACGGAGCGGCCGGAGCGAACCCGGCTGACCGCGGCCCTGGCGCTGGTCGCCGAGCTGGCCCTGCTCGCCGTCCTCCTCTTGGCCCCGGCCTTCCGGGTCACCTCGGTGCAGGTCACCGGCACCCACCTGCTCAGCACGGCCACGGTCGTCCAGGTGGCGGACACGTCCCAGAGCATCTTCGCGCTCAATGCGGACGCGGTCGCCCAGCGCGTGCGTTCCCTCCCCTGGGTGGAGTCGGCCACGGTCACCACCTCGCTGCCCGCCGGCGTGCACATCGCCGTCACCGAGTGGAAGCCGATGGCACGGGTGGTGCGCGGCGGCGCCGAGTACGTGCTCGCCTCCCAGGGCGCCAGCCTGCGCCTGACCGAGGCCCAGGCGGCCGTGCTCTCGTCCGTTCCGCTGCTCATCGACCTGCGCCCGGCGGCGATCCGGACGGCGGTCACGCCGCAGCTCATCAGCGTGCTCGGCGCCGCGGCGGCCAACTTCCCGGCTGTGTTCGGCGTCCGCGTGGTGGCGTACGAGTGGGACCAGTACGGGACGTTCTCGCTGTGGACGAGCGCGGGGTGGGAGGCGGTACTCGGCGACATCAGCGTCCCCGGAGCGATCTCGGCGATCCCCGGCCAGCTCTCCGCGCTCAGCGTGCTGCGCAGCGCCATCGATTTCGCCCACCCCACCTTCGGCTACGTCGATCTCGAGAACGAGTCCGCCCCCACCGTCGGCGGGACCCCGGGCCTGCCGCCCCAGGTGAGCGCCGCGCTGGCACCGCCTCGGGCGGCGTGATCGCGGAGCGGGCTCACCTGCGCCACGCCCACCCCTCCACTCAAACCAAGGTCGACCCGCTACGATCTTCTGCGAGGTGAGGGGTCGGCCCAACCGGGCCGTCGATCACCCGGAGGGCTGACCGTGGGGTTCATGGACAAGATGCGCTCGGCCGTGGGCGGCGTGTCCGAGGAGCTGATGCAGAATGGGACGCTCGCGCGCGGCGAGATCGTCTCCGTCCAGATGACCGGCACGGCCGTGTCGGTCGGTGGCATGGTGGGGGCCGAGAGCGTGGTCTGCAACGTCACCCTCAACGTCATCATGGACAGCACACCGCCCTACCCGGCGACGTTCAAGCAGGCCATCCCGGAGCTGGTGCTCGACCAGCTCTCCAGCCCCGGTGCGGTGGTGGCGGTGCGGGTCAACCCGGCCAACCACCAGCAGGTTGCCATCGACTTCAGCAGCCAGCTGCCGGCGTGACCATGGCTTCCAGCCACCCCAACGTCTAGGCATCACCCTCAGGGCGTGTGCTCCCACGGCCGCGCCGCCAGCAGCGCCGACAGGATGGCGCGGGTCGCCGGCGAGCGGTTCATGGTGATGAAGTGGATGCCCGGCGCGCCCGCGCCGAGCAGCTCCGCGCACTGCAGCGTGGACCACGCCACCCCCAGCTCCAGCACCGCCTGGGGATCGTCGCGGCGGCTCTCGAGCGCGGCGGCGAGCGGGGCCGGGATCCTCACCCGGATCCGGGCGATGAACCCGTGGAGCTGGCTCACGCTGGTGATGGGCATGATCCCGGGGATGATCGGCACCGTGATCCCGGCGCCGCGAGCGGAGGCGACGAAGTCGAAGTACGCGCGGTTGTCGAAGAAGATCTGGGTGATCAGGAAGGAGGCGCCCTTCTCCAGCTTCTCCCTGGTGTGGCGCAGCTCGTCGAGGAGGGAGGCGGACTCCGGGTGGGTCTCGGGGTAGCAGGCGGCCCCGACGCAGAGGTCGTAGGACTCGGTGATGAGCCCGGCGAGGTCCGACCCGTGGGCGAGGCCGTCGGGCGCGGGCACGAAGGTCGCCTGCCCGCGCGGCGGGTCGCCGCGCAGCGCGAGCACATTCTCGATCCCGGTGTCGACGATCCGGCGGAGCAGCTCGTGCAGCTCCACGCGGCTGCTCCCCACGCAGGTGAGGTGGGCGACCGGGGTGATCTCCAGCTCGCGGTGGATGCGCTCGACCAGCTCCACGGTGCGGGCCCGGGTGCTGCCGCCGGCGCCGTAGGTGACCGAGACGAATCCGGGGTCCAGCTCCCGGAGCGCAGCGATGGTGGCGAACAGGGCGGCGACCCCGTCGTCGTCCCGCGGCGGGAAGAACTCGAAGCTGAAGTTGGGTCTGCGCGTTTGGAGGAGTTCAGCGACGCGCATGGTCCCGCCATGGTGCCAGAGGGGCGTCAGGCCGTGGGCATCGGGCAGGGGCGTTGCCGTCTCCTCTGCTACCGTCGTTGGCCGTGCGCGCTGTTTACGCCGCCCGCTTCGAGGGCGACGACCCACTGGCCAACCTGGAGATCGGGGAGCAGCCGGATCCGCAGCCGGGCCCGGGCTGGGCGCTGGTGCGGGTGGCCGCCGCTGCGCTCAACCACCACGATCTCTGGACCCTGCGCGGCGTCTCGTCGCAGCCGCTCACCCCACCCCAGATCCTCGGCTGCGATGCGAGCGGCCGGGTCGAGGCCCTCGGTGAGGGCGTGGAGGGCGGGCCGGCCCCCGGGAGCCGGGTGGTGGTCCACGCGGTCATTGCCTGCGGAAGGTGCCCGGCCTGCCGCGCCGCCGACCCCCGCGTCTGCGACCGCCTCAGCCTCCTGGGCGAACCACCCCACGGGGGCACGCTCGCCGAGCTGGTCGCGGTCCCCGCGGCCAACCTCGTCCCCCTTCCCGATGCCGTGGACGACGCGACCGCGGCCTGCCTCCCCACCGCGTACCTCACCGCCTACCGGATGCTCTTCACCCGTGCCGGGCTCGACCCGGGTGCGTCGGTGCTGGTCCAGGGCGCGAGCGGAGGGGTGGCGACCGCCGCCATCCTCCTGGGCGTGCAGGCGGGGCTGGAGGTCCACGTCACCTCCCGCGAGGCCGCCAAGCGGCAGGCCGCCGAGGAGCTGGGGGCGGCCAGCAGCTTCGATCCCGGCAACCTGGAGGCCGCGAGGGAGCTGGTGCGCCGCACCGGGGGCGGGGTCGACGCCGTCCTCGACACGGTGGGGGAGGCGACCTGGGGGCTCAGCCTGCGCTCGGTCCGGCCGGGTGGAACGGTGGTCGTCGCCGGCGCCACCAGCGGGGCCAACCCCCGGGCCCAGCTGAACCGGATCTTCTGGCGGCAGCTCACGATCGCCGGGACGAGCATGGGCACGCGTCAGGAGCTGGAGCGCCTGGTCTCGCTCTGCGCATCGGGGGCATTGCGCCCGCTGATCGGCGGGGTTGTGCCGCTGGAGGACGCCCGCTCCGCCTTCGCGGCGCTCGCCGCCGGGGAGCAGCGGGGCAAGCTGGTGGTCCGCGTCCCCGCCTGAGCCCGCCGGCCGGTCGACAGCACACGGATTGCATCGCTTCGCACCCGGTGCTAGGGTGACTTCCGCTGGAGCGGCCCGAGGGGGCCGCGAGCGACGAGGCCTCGCGGGCAAGGTGCAGTTGCGAGGCCTTGTTGTGTATCTGCCTCGGCCAGCCGCGGCACCTCCCGGCGGGCCCGGGCAACGCTCGGTGGGCCGGTTCGGATGGCCGCCCGGAGCGGCGCGCGGGAGCCGCGGATGGTACGATCCAACCAGGCGGCGCCCCGTCCCAGTCCATCAACATCTTGTGTCGCCCCGCCGGAGCAAACCCGACATCTTGCGGTTTCGCGGCCGACGAGCCTTCCGCTGACGTATTGCCCCGGCTATACTCAAGTGTCAATGTGAGCCGTCCCCGCCACGTCTTTGCACTCGATCTGGGAACGACCAAGGTCTGCTGCGCCGTCGCCGACCTCGAATCGGCGGGCCTGCGGGTCCTCGGGGTGGGCGAGGCCATCTCCCGTGGGATCCGCAAGGGTGCCGTCATCGAGATCGATCGCGCCGCCGAGGCGGTGGCCGAGGCGGTCGACCTCGCCGAGCAGATGGCCGGCCTGCAGATCGATTCCGCCGTGGTCGGGCTGGCCGGCGGCCACATCACCTCCCAGAACAGCCGAGGCGTGGTGGCGGTGGCCGCGGGCCGGCGCGAGGTGGGCGTCCAGGACGTCGGTCGGGCCATCGATGCGGCCCGGGCGGTGTCGGTCCCCAGTGACCGCCGGATCCTCCACGTCCTTCCCCAGCAGTTCACTATCGACGGCCAGGACGGCGTCCGCGACGCGGTCGGGATGTCCGGGAGCCGGCTCGAGGTGGACGCCCACATCGTCACCGGGGCGACGACGGCGATCCAGAACGTGGTCAAGGTCGTCCACAAGGCCGGGCTGGACGTCGACGACCTGGTGCTCCAGGTGCTCGCATCGGCCGAGGCCGTCGTCACCGAGGACGAATTGGAGCGCGGGGTCGTGGTGGTGGACGTCGGCGGGGGGACCACCGACGTGGCCGTCTTTGCCCGGGGCAGCATCATCCACACCGCCGTCCTGCCGGTCGGGGGCAACCACGTCACCGGCGACCTGGCCGTGGGACTGCGCTGCGACCTCGACACCGCCGAGGTGGTCAAGCGCAGCTTCGGCCACTGCCTCCAGCTCACCCTTCCCGCCGAGGCCCAGGTGACGCTCACGCCGATGGGCTACGACGAGCCGGTCAACGTCCCCCAGCGCTATCTGGCCGAGATCATCGGCCCCCGCGCCCGGGAGATGGCCCAGATGATCGCCGCCCAGATCGAGATGGCGGGACCGCCGGCGCTCTTCTCCGGTGGGATCGTCCTCACCGGGGGTGGGGCGCTGCTGCGCGGCTTCGGCGAGATGGTCCAGAGCGTCACCGACCTTCCCGCTCGCGTGGCCGCGCCCGCGGGGGTGAGCGGGATGAACGATGAGATCCAAGGGCCGGATCACTCGACCGTGGTGGGGCTGCTGCGCTGGGCGGCCCGGTCCGGGGGCCGGCCGGCGGCTCGGCGCCTCAATGGCGGCAACGGCCACATCCACCTCCGTGGTCGTGTCCAGCCCCAGTCCCAGTCCCAGGCCCCGGTCCAGGACGGCGACCCGGTGGGCGCGCGTCTCGGACGCTGGTTCCGGGAGCTCTTCTGAACGGCATGACGACCACGGCGGGATGGAAGGAATGAATGAGAGAGAGCGCGAGCTGCGCCGGATGACCCAGGAGCTCCTGGCCCGATCGGGTAGCGATGACGCGCGCACGCGCGGGGAGAGTGACATGGCAGACCTGGACCGGACCACCGAGGGCAACCCTCGCATCCGCGTCGTCGGAGTCGGCGGGGGCGGCACCAACGCCGTGAACCGGATGATGCGGGGCAACCTCAAGGGCGTCGAGTTCATCGCCATGAACACCGACCACCAGGCCCTCATGCAGTCGAGCGCCCCCCACAAGATCCGGATCGGGGCCAAGGCCACCCGCGGCCTGGGCGCGGGCGGCGATCCCAACAAGGGGCGTGAGGCAGCCGAGGAGTCCCGGGAGGAGCTGGCCAAGGCGCTCGGCGACTCGGACATGGTGTTCGTGACCGCCGGGATGGGGGGCGGGACCGGCACCGGCGCCGCGCCCATCGTCGCCGAGATCGCCCGCGAGAGCGGGGCGCTCACCATCGGCGTCGTGACCAAGCCCTTTCGCTTCGAGGGGCAGCGGCGCCAGCGCATCGCCGAGGAGGGGATCGCACTCCTGCAGGAGCGCGTCGACACCCTGATCACCATCCCCAACGAGCGGCTCATGCAGGTCGTCGACAAGAAGACGACGCTCGCCGAGGCCTTCAAGGTCGCCGACGATGTGCTCCGCCAGGGCGTGCAGGGGATCAGCGACCTGATCGTCTACCCCGGCCTCATCAACCTCGACTTCGCCGACGTCAAGACGATCATGTCGGGGCAGGGCGCGGCGCTGATGGGCATCGGCTTCGGCACCGGGGACACCCGGGCCGCCGACGCCGCCCGGGACGCGGTGGCCAGCCCCCTCCTGGAGACCACCATCGCGGGGGCCAAGGGGATCCTGCTCAACGTCACCGGGGGCAAGGACCTCACCCTCTACGAGGTCAACGAGGCGGCCCAGATGGTCAGCGAGTCGGCGGACAAGGACGCCCAGATCATCTTCGGGACCGTCATCGACGAGGCCATGAAGGACGAGGTGAAGATCACCGTCATCGCGACCGGCTTCACCGGCCACATCGACGTCATCGGGACCCTCGCCTACGAGCCGCAGGCGCGGCCGGTGGCCCAGGAGCGGCCCTCCTTCGCCCTGCCCCAGCGCCACGTCATCCCTGGCAACCCCGACGACCTCGACATACCCGCCTTCCTGAGGGACCGACGCTAATCGACGCTCTCGGCAACCACCGGAGGATGCCCGCGGGACGGCCCGCGCGCGACCGTGGGCGATGAGGTGTCCCTTCTGCTCGTCGGTGGAGTCGAAGGTGGTCGACTCCCGCGACACCGAGACCGGGATCCGGCGTCGCCGTGAGTGCCTCAGCTGCGGGAAGCGCTTCACCACCTACGAGCGGATCGAGGTGACCCCGCTCTGGGTGCTCAAGAAGGACGGGCGGCGCGAGGAGTTCAGCCATCAGAAGCTGCTCGGTGGCCTCGTGATGGCGAGCAAGAAGCGTGACGTGGCCCCCGAGCGACTGGCGGCGCTGGTGGAGGACGTCGAGAACCAGCTGCGCGGCGAGCACGTCTCCGAGGTTCCCTCCCAGATCGTCGGTGAGATGGTCATGGAGCGGCTGCGGGAGATCGACGAGATCGCCTACGTCCGCTTCGCGTCGGTGTACCGCTCGTTCAAGGACGTCGTGGAGATGCGCGCGGAGATCGAGGACGTCCTCACCAACCCGCCGCCGGCCCGCCGGCCCGCCCGCCGGGCGCGCGCCGCGGGCGCCGAGGAGGGGGAGCTGGCCCTCGACCTGGGGAAGTAGGGGAGCTGCGGAACACGATGGTTCCGCTGCCGGCCGCGCTGCTGGCGGCCCTCCGCGATCGGGATGAGGTGCTGGTCACGTCCCGCGCCGGGATCCGCATGGGGACGGTCCCGATGAGCTTCGCGCTCGCCCCCCCGGGTGTCGTCTACCTGCTGACCAGCGCCTTCTCCCTGAAGGCGCGGCGCTGGGAGAGCGATCCGTGGCTGCGCCTGACCGTTCCGGGGACTGAGGTGTCGGCGGAGGCGTCGGTCCGCCGCACCGCCGCCTCCGAGATCGACTCGGGCGCCGAGGCCGCCATCCTCGAGCGGTTCGCGACCGCGGGGGCGGCGACGCCCGAGGCACTCCGCGAGCTGCTCGACACCGGAGCCCAGCTGCTCTTCCGGGTGGAGGGGTAGGTCAGACCGCTGCCGGCGCTGCCCGGCGCCGCCGGATCGACGGCCCGAGCGCCAGCTGCCCGGCGGCCATGAGCACCCCACAGAGCGCGCATCCGGACCACAGCCAGACCCCGCCGACATACTCGAGGACCCACGCTCCGGCGAAGGGGCCGATCAGTGCCCCGCCTCCCCAGGCGAGCCCGAGAAGTCCCTGGTAGCGGCCGCGCATCTGGCGGTGGGCCAGGTCGGCGACCAGGGCGCTGGTCATCGTGAAGGTGGCGATCTCGCCGAGGGTCCAGACGATCACCGTGGCCATGTACTCGGGCACTCCCGAGGCGAGCTGGGTGAGGCCGAAGCCGAGGCCCACCAGGAGCTGGCCGGCGGCGATGACCCGGGAATGATCGCGACCGGTGAGCCAGGAGACCGTCAACGGCTGGATGAGGACGATGACCACACCGTTGACCGCGACGGTGAGGCCGTAGGCGGCGGCGCTGAGACCGGCCTGTTGCATCGCCAGGGGAAGCCCGCTGGTGGCCTGGGTGTACACGGTGGCGTAGATCAGGGCCAGCCCGGCGAGGGCGAGCATCGGCCGGTCGGCGAGCAGGAGGCGGAAGGAGGGTCCGGACTGACCGGGCCCGCGCTCCGGCCTGGTCTCGGGCACGGCCCGGAGCACCATCACGGCGAAGGCTGTGCAGGTGAGCGCGTCCGCCCAGAAGAGCCAGAGGAAGCCGTGCTCAGCCAGCACGCCGCCCAGCACCATGGCGATCGAGAATCCGAGGTTGATCGCCCAGAAGATCAGGCCGTAGGCGCGGGGGCGGTCGGACGGTGGCACCAGGTCGGCGACCATCGCCTGCAGGGCGGGCCGGTAGAGATCGACGAGGAGCCCGAACACGGCCGCGAGCGCGAAGATGAGCGCCAGGCTCCGCGAGTAGCCGAGCAGCAGCTCGCTGGCGGCGGTGCCGAGCATGCCGCCCACCAGTGTCCAGCGGCGGCCGTGCCGGTCGGCGAGGAAGCCGCCCAGGGGCTGTGAGACCAGCGCCCCGGCGCCGGAGACGCTGAGGACCGCACCCGCCGTCGCCAGGCTGACGTGCTCGCTGCCGGTCAGGTAGAGGACGAGGAAGGGTCGGACAAAGGTGGCTGTACGGTTGACCAGGGTGCCCGCCCAGAGCACCCAGAACTGACGGGGCATTCCCCCCAGTCGGGAGCGCAGCGCGCCGGCACGCTCCGGGCCGGCCGGCGGCGCGGCGGTGGGACCGGGTGCGCCTTCCACCGGCCTACGATGCCAGACGTGACGGAGGACAGGCCCAAGGCCGCCGCCGAGCAGATCGCCGAGCGGCTCGCCTCGGTGCGGCTGCGCCTCGCCCGTGCCGCGGAGCGCAGCGGGCGCGATCCCGCCTCGGTCCGTCTCATCGCGGTCACCAAGACCGTGCCCCCGGAGCAGATCGCCGCGGCGGTCGCGCTGGGGGTCAACGAGATCGGCGAGAACCGGGTCCAGGAGGCGCGGCTCAAGCACGCGAGCGTCCCTCCCGGGTTGCGCTGGCACCTGATCGGCCACCTCCAGGCCAACAAGGCGTCGCTCGCCGCCCGGCTCTTCGACACCGTACACTCCCTGGATTCGGAGCGGGTGGGTGCCGCCCTCTCCGACCACCGCGACCCCGAGCTGCAGCAGATCGCGGGGCTGGTGGAGGTGGATTACACCGGTATCAGCGCGCGCTCGGGCGTCCCCCCGGAGAGCGTGGCCGGCCTCCTGCGGGCGCTCACCGCCTACCCGGAACTGGACGTCCGCGGTCTGATGACCATCGCCCCCGCGGGCGACCCCGGAGCCGCCCGCGACTGCTTCCGCCGCCTGCGCGAGCTGCGCGACGATCTCCGCGAACGGCTGGGGCTGGAGCTCCCCGACCTCTCCATGGGGATGAGCGACGATTTCGAGGTGGCGGTGGAGGAGGGGGCGACCATGGTCCGTCTCGGCCGGGTGATCTTCGGAGAGCGGATGCCGGCGGGGGTCCGGCCACCCGGCTGATCGTTATCCTTGCCCGACGATGGCCGCCCCTCCCCGATTTGCCACCGTCGACAGCAGGGCCCAGCTCGCCGAGGCCGAGCGCGCGATCCTCGACCTCTGGAAGCGTACCGACGTCTTCCAGCGCAGCCTCGACCTGCGCAGGGACGGCGAGCCCTACGTCTTCTACGAGGGGCCGCCGACTGCCAACGGGACCCCCGGGTTGCACCACGTGCTGGCCCGCTCGTTCAAGGATCTCTTCCCCCGCTACCGGTCGATGCGCGGACGTGCGGTCGAGCGCAAGGGGGGATGGGACACCCACGGGCTGCCCGTCGAGCTGGAGGTGGAGAAGGCACTCCACATCAGCGGCAAGAAGCAGATCGAGGATTACGGCGTCGACCGCTTCAACGCCCTCTGCCGGCAGTCGGTCCAGCAGTACATCGGCGACTGGGAGGCGATGACCGACCGGATGGGTTTCTGGATCGACCTGCGCAACCCGTACCGGACTTTCGACGGCACCTACATCGAGTCGGTGTGGTGGAGCCTCCAGCAGCTCTGGGACCGCGACCTCCTCTACCAGGGTTACCGGGTGACCCCGTACTGTCCGCGCTGCCAGACCTCGCTCTCCTCCCACGAGCTCTCCCAGGGCTACCAGGATGACGTCCCCGATCCCTCCGTGTACGTGAAGTTCCGGCTGAGCGGCGCCGAGGACGTCTCGCTGCTCGCCTGGACCACCACGCCGTGGACCCTCCCCGGCAACGTGGCGCTGGCGGTTCACCCCGACGCCACCTACGTCGAGGTCGAGGAGGGCGGCGAGCGGATCATCCTGGCGCGCGAGCGTCTCGGCGTGCTGGACGGGGAGCACCGGGTCCTCCGGGAGATGCGCGGCAGCGACCTGGTCGGGCGCAGCTACGAGCCGCTCTTCACCGACATGCTCCCGGAGGGCCGCGCCTTCGTGGTCCTGGCGGCTCCCGAGCTGGTCTCCATGGAGGAGGGGACCGGCATCGTGCACACCGCCGCCGCCTACGGCGAGGCGGACCTGGAGCTCTGCCAGCGCGAGGGGATCGCGGTCCGGCACGTGGTCGGGCTCGACGGCCGCTTCCTCGACGGCCAGACCCGCTACCGCGGCCTCTTCGTGAAGGACGCGGATCCCCGGATCATCGCCGACCTCAGGGCGGAGGGTCGCCTCTACAAGGCGGGCCAGATCCGGCACTCGTACCCCTTCTGCTGGCGCTGCGACACGCCGCTGCTCTACTACGCGCTCACCTCATGGTTCATCCGGACCACCGCGCTCAAGGACCGGTTGATCGAGAACAACCAGAGCGTGGGCTGGCAGCCTGAGCACATCCGCGACGGCCGGATGGGCAACTGGCTGGAGAACCTGGTCGATTGGAACCTCTCGCGGAGCCGCTACTGGGGCACGCCACTGCCCATCTGGATCTGCGAGACGTGCGACCGGCGCCGCTGCGTGGGCAGCGCCGCCGAGCTGGGCCTGACCCCCGCGGACGATCTCCACAAGCCGCAGCTCGACACCATCACCCTGACCTGCGAGGGCTGTGGCGGGGTGATGCGCCGGGTCCCCGACGTCATCGACGCCTGGTACGACAGCGGGGCCATGCCCTTCGCCCAGCTGCACTATCCGTTCGAGAACCGGGAGCTCTTCCCCCGGCGCCATCCAGCCGACTTCATCTGCGAGGCGATGGATCAGACCCGGGGTTGGTTCTTCTCGCTGCTCGCCGAGAGCACCCTGCTCTTCGACAAGCCCGCCTACCGCAACGTGATCTGCCTCGGCCTGGTCCTGGACAAGGATGGTCGCAAGATGTCGACGCGGCTGGGCAACAAGCTCGACCCGATGCCGATCCTGGATGAGTTCGGTGCCGATGGAACGCGCTGGTACTTCTACGGCGCGGTGGCACCGGGAAGCGACTACCGGGTGGCGCCCGAGCTGATCCGGGATGTGGTCCGGCGCTTCATCCTCACGCTCTGGAACACCTACAAGTTCTTCTGCGAGTACGCGGTCCTGGACGGCTACGACCCCGGACCGGACCCGCTCGCGGCCGCGGGCGCGACCCCCGCGGAGCGCCCGCAGCTCGACCGCTGGTGTCTGGCCCGCCTCGCGGAGTGCATCGACACGGTGCGGGCCGCCCTCGACGATTACGACGCCACCGCCGCCACCCGCAGCATCGAGCTGTTCGTCGAGGACCTCTCCAAGTGGTACGTGCGCCGCTCGCGGCGCCGCTTCTGGAAGGCCGCCGACGTCACCGATGCGGACAAGCGCTCGGCGTACGCCACCCTCTACACGGCGCTCGAGGTGCTCTCCCGGCTGATCGCCCCCTTCATGCCCTTCCTCGCCGAGCGGATCCACCGCAACCTGAGCGGCCACGAGACCGGGGTGGCGGCCGCGGGGGTGCCGGACTCCGTCCATCTCACCGACTATCCGGAGGCCGCTCCGTCATGGAGGGACCCGGCCCTGGTCGAGGAGATGGCCCGGCTGCGGCGTCTGGTCGAGGACGGGCTCGGGGTGCGCGAGAGCGCCGGGATCGGGGTGCGGCAGCCACTCGCATCGGCGACCGTCGAGGGCCGGCCGTTCCCGACCGAGTTGGAGGCGATCTTCGCCGACGAGCTGAACGTCAAGGCGGTGCACACCAGAGAGCGCGCCGCCGACGGCCACGAGGGCGTCACCCTGGACACCGTCATCACCGATGAGCTGCTCCTGGAGGGGTTGGTCCGCAACGTCTCCCGCAAGGTCAACGATCTCCGCAAGCAGGCCGGCCTCGCCCTCGACGATCGCATCCAGCTGCGGGTGGAGGCCGACGGTGACGTGCGCCGGGCGATCGAGACCCACCGCGGCCATCTGATGGCCGAGGTGCTCGCCACCGAGGTCAGCTTCGGCCGCGGCGAGGCGCTCAGCGATTGGTCCGGGAAGATCGGCGGGGAGCCCTGCTGGCTGGGCGTGAGCCGTTGAGACGATTCGCGCCCCGCGGCGGAGAGGACCGGCGAACCGCGCTCACCCGCTACGCGATCATGGTGACGGCCGCCGTGGTGGTCACCCTCGTTGACCATCTCAGCAAGTGGCTGGTCACCACCCATGTCGCGCTCGACACCCAGGTCCCCGCCGGGTCCCCGGTCACCATCCACTACATCCAGAACTCGGGCGCCGCCTTCGGCCTCTTCCCCCAGCTCACCTTCCTCTACCTGGTGGTCGCGGCCGTCGTCGCCGTCTACATCCTCCTCTACGGACCGAGCACGGGCGGCGGCCTGCTCCGCCTGCTGGCCCTGGGCTGCATCCTGGGCGGCTCGATCTCCAACGGCATCGACCGCCTGGTCCAGGGCTACGTGGTCGACTTCATCGACTTCCACTTCTGGCTCTTCCAGATCTTCAACGTGGCCGATATGGGGATCGTCGGTGGCATGCTGGTGATCGTGGTGCAGCTCTTGTTCGAACGCCCGGAGTAGGCGGGATGCCCGCCGCGGTCGACGACGCCGTCCGCCTCGACCTCTGGCTGGCGCGGGAGCGAGGCATCACCCGGCACGCGGCCCACACCCTGATCGCCGCCGGGGCGGTGCGGGTCAACCTCCGTCCCGGCCGGCCGGGTCAGCGGATCGGCAGCGACGATCGGGTCGACGTCGTCCTCCCCGCTCCGATCGCCCCGCCGCAGCCGCCTCCCGCTCCGGAGGTGGAGCTGGTCGTCGTCTACGAGGACGAGTGGCTGGCCGTCATCGACAAGCCCGCCGGCCTGGTGGTCCACCCCGCCCCCGGGCATCCCCACGGGACCCTGGCGGACGGCCTGCGCCAGCGCGGGTCGGTGTGGTCCCTGCTGGGAGGCGAGGAGCGGGCCGGGATCGTCCACCGGCTCGACCGCGACACCTCGGGGCTGCTCGTGGTCGCCAAGTCCGAGATGGCGCACCGCCGCCTGGCCGCCCAGCTCCAGGATCGCAGCCTCGCCCGCGTCTACTGGGCCCTTGTGCACGGGGGCATCACCGAGGCGACCGCCACCGTGGACGCGCCGATCGGCCGCGACCGCCGCGACCGCAAGCGGATGGCGGTCGTCGACGAGGGGCGCCCCTCGGTCACCGACTTCCGGGTGCTCGCCCGGTACCCCCGCGCCAGCGAGCTGGAGGTGAGGCTGCGCACCGGCCGGACCCACCAGATCCGCGTCCATCTTGCCCACATCGGCCATCCGGTGGTCGGCGACCCCCTCTACGCCCGGCGGCACCACGACGGCTCGCGCCTGGCGCTCCACGCCCGGGTCCTGGAGTTCGTCCATCCGGCGGACGGGCGCGCCATGAGCTTCGCGTCGGAGCTTCCCGCCGAGCTGCTCGCGCTGCGCGAGGCCGCGCGTGAGGGTCGCCTGTGACCGAGGGAACCGCAGCGGAGGGCGGCCGGCCCGCGGGGCGGGCGCAGGTCCCGGTCGCGCAGGGGCGGCTCATCGTCATCTCCGGGCCCAGCGGTGTCGGCAAGGACACCGTGCTCCAGGAGCTCTTCCGGCTGGCTCCGGGGCTCAGGTACTCGGTCTCCTACACGACCCGCCCGCCGCGTCCCGGGGAGGTGGATGGCGTCGCCTACTCCTTCGTCGACGAGGCGGGCTTCCGGGCGCTCATCGACGGACACCAGCTGCTCGAGTACGCACAGGTCCACGGCCACTGGTATGGGACCGGGGAGGCGCGGGTGCGCGCCGGTCTGGAGCGCGGCGAGGAGATCGTGCTCAAGATCGACGTCCAGGGTGCGGCCTGGGTCCGGAAGCGGGTGAAGGGGGCCCTCTTCGTGTTCCTGCTCCCTCCCAGCGCCGAGGAGCTGCGCCGCCGCCTCACCGAGCGGGCCACCGAGTCCCCGGACAGCCTGGAGCTCCGCTGGGAGAATGCGCGCAGGGAGATGGACGAGCAGGTCCGGTACGACTACCGGGTGATCAACGACGACGTGACCAGAGCCGCGGCCGAGATCCTCGGCATCATCGAGCGGAGCCGGCCAGGGGAGGTGTCTGCATGAGCACAGAGAGTGCCCAGGAGCTGGCGGGCCGCCGGGCCCTGGTCTACGTGGGCGGCAGCATCGCCGCCGTCAAGGCGGGAGACGTGGTCACCCTGCTGCGCCGTGGCGGGGCCGAGACCCGGGTGGCGATGACCCACTCGGCCACCCACTTCGTCACGCCGCTGACCCTGCAGAGCCTCTCCGGCAATGCCGTGGTCACCGATCTCTTCGGCGAGGCGCACGGGCGCGGGCGGGGAGGCCGGACCGGCCCACCCTCGGTGAGTGACGCGGGACACGGCATGGCGCACCTCGACCTCTCGGCGTGGGCCGAGGTTCAGGTGGCCGTCGCCGCCTCCGCCAACCTGATCGCCCGGCTCGCTCTGGGTCTCGCCGACGATGCGGTGACCGCCACCGCGCTCGCCTGCCGGGCGCCGCTCGTGATCGCGCCGGCGATGGAGACGGCGATGTGGGAGCATCCGGCCACCCAGGCGCACGTGTCGACGCTGAGCGGCCGCGGAGCGGTGCTGGTGGGGCCGGTCTCGGGGCGTCTCGCCAGCGGACGCGAGGCGATGGGCCGGATGGCCGAACCCGCCGAGATCGTCGACCTGGTGGCGGCGGTGATCGCCGCGGCCGGCGGCCGGTAGCGGGAAGCCTCGTCGCGTGGCCGCAGGCGAGCCTTCGACGTCCTCGCTGAGAGGGGTGCGGGCGGTGGTCACGGCGGGGGGCACGCGCGAGCCCATCGACCCGGTGCGCTTCCTCGGCAACCGGTCGAGCGGCAAGATGGGCAACGCCCTCGCCGCCGCCTTCCGGGAGGCCGGCGCCGAGGTGGAGCTGATCACGGCGGCGCCGCCGCCACCCGCCGTGCAGGGGCTCAGGGTCGCCGAGGTGGAGACCGCCGCCCAGATGCACGATGCGGTGTGGGCCGCGCTCGACCGGGCCGACCTGCTGCTGATGGCGGCCGCAGTCGCCGACTACCGACTGCGCTGGGTCGCCGAGCACAAGCTGAAGAAGTCGGCTGCCGGGATGACGCTGGAACTGGTGCCCACCGTCGACATCCTCGAGTCTCTGCGGACCCATCCCCGCCGCTCGGAGGTGCTGGTGGTCGGCTTCGCGGCCGAGACCGACCACCTCCTGGTCAACGCCATGGACAAGCTGCGCCGCAAGGGTCTTGACCTCATCGTCCTCAACGACGTCTCCGCGCCGGGGGTGGGGATGGGAGCCGACGACAACGCCGTCACCGTGCTGGACAAGGACGGCGCCGTCCTCACCGTGCAACGCGATGCCAAGCTGGAGGTGGCCCGGCGGCTGGTGGTCCTGCTCAGTGAACGGCTGCCGCGCCCCCCGTCCTGAGCGCCTTCGCAGGCGAGGCCCCACTCGGCGCCTGCCGCCACGCCGGGGGATCTCCCTACCTATAATTCGGATGATTCACGACCGTGTTGTCCCTGTGAGAGGTAGCCGTGGAGGGGTCTGACGACGAGCCTCTCGAAGCTCAGCTGCGCGAGCTCGAGCGGCAGCGCGCCGCGCGCGAGCTCACCGACATCGGCTACAAGCTCCGCAGGAATGAGCTGATCGTCAGGGCGGAACGGGAGTCCGCAAAAGCCGTCGCGGCTCCGGCGGCCTCCATGTCATCACCGGTGCCGTCGCTCTGGCAGGTGGCGCCCGTCGCGGTCCTCCGCGCCACCCAGGGGCTGGTGGTTTTCCAGGGCCTCCTCGTCGTGATCACCGCGGCCGTCGGAATCCATTTCGGTCTCATCATTGGGAACGTCCAGACAACGATCTCCGGGCGGGGTCCTGAGCCGAACTTGACCGACGCCGCAGCGGTCCTGGCGGTCGCCGCCGTCCTCCTCGTCATCGCCGGGCTCGTTCTCAAGCGCCGGGCGTCGGAGGCACGCTGGTGGATTGCCGCCTGGGAGCTGGCGACGCTCGTGATCACGCTCCTGTTCCTGGTGGGCGGCCGGTATCTCGGAGGCGTGACCATCCTCGCCCTGGCCGCGGGCGGCACGGCCATCCTGGACGTCTGGGTCGTGATCGCCATCGAGTCGCTGATCCTCGTCGGGCTTGTCCTCCATCTGCGGGCGCCGCGGGTGTCCACGGAGTAGGCGCCCTCACGGGGAACGGACGATCGAGCTCGGACTCCTCTGCTTGGAGAGGAGCCGCGGACGTGGAGGTCCGGCGGGCTGGGCCTAAGCGACGTCCCCGGCGCGGGTTCCACGCCGACGCCGGCCAAACCAGATCAGCCACGCGATCAGCAGCAGCACCAGCGCGGGCATCGCCGTCACCAGCACCTCGACCGCGACGCTCGCGATGAGGAGCACGTTCTTCCATCCCTTGGAGACGCCGCTCGACACCGACGGCCCGGTCGCCGCCGCCACGGTCACGGCTCCCCGCTCCTTCAGCTCGATGGTCACGGTGGCGTAGGTCACCGCCTGGGTGAGCGTTGTGAGCTGGCCCTGGTCGGTGTCGATCGAGGTCTCGACCTCCTCGATCTGCTCCTCCAGGGTCACGATGTCGTCGAGCGAGGTTGCGCTGGCGAGCAGGCCCTGCAGGGCGGTGAGATGGGCCTTCGCCGAGGTCAGCCGTGCGTTGACGTCGACGATGTCCGAGGTGTCGTCGACGCTCGAGAAGTTGATCGAGGACGCCGTGAAATCGGAGGGGAGGCTGTTGAGCAGGCTGGCCATCTGGGCGGTGGGGACCGCGAGCGTCACCTCACCGCTCACGATCTGGCCCCTGGCGTTGGGCGCGGTGTCGGAACCGACAACGTAGCCGCCCAGCGCGACGCCGTCGGCGATGACGGCGTCGAAGGAAGCCAGGAAGCTCCCGACCGGCACCGTGTAGGTGGCGGTCACCGAGCGGGCCACGTCGGCACCCGGCGACCCGAGCACGATGTCGCCCGCGGTGCTGTCGGTGGTCGCCCCCGCGCTGGTCGACGGGGAGCCGCTCCCTCCGGCGTTCGATCCCGCGGCAGACCCGGCGGCAGCGGCCGGGACCCCGGCGGCGTTCGCCGGCGCCAACGCAGGCGCGGCGATGTCGGCACCGCGCGCCACGGTCGAGCTGCTGGTCGTCGCCGCTCCGCAGCCGGCCGCGGCGAGCAGGCCGGCGATCGCCGCCGTGCTGAGCAGGATCAGTCGCGCGTTCATGGGGCACCTCGCTGGGTTGGCGTGCACCACTGAGACGCCGGACGGGCTCCGAAGGTTCCGGCGCCCCGCCTCGACCGCTCTGACCTCCGCCGGTGCTCGGGCGTCCTCGGCCGGGCACCCTGATCCGCTCGGCCGGTTGGGCGTCCCGACAACCCGGAGCCCGGGCGGGCGGCATGGGGGACCCTTGACCACCCGGTTTCAGACACAAAAGTCCGAAACCACGCCACGCACCCCTCTCCTACCGCCCAGAGGCGCGGCCCTAGATCCAGCGACGGACCCGCGCGCGGTATTCCTGGTAGTCGGCGCCGAAGGCCGCCAGCGAGGCCTCCTCGACCGGGATCACGAACCACTGCACGTAGGCGAGGACGAGGAGCAGGGGCAGCAGCGGCCACACCTGGGCCAGCAGCCCCGCCTCCCCGAGGTAGGCGACGAGCAGTCCGACGTACATCGGGTTGCGGGTCCACTGGTACGGCCCCTCGGTCACCAGCCTCGCCGGCTTCTCTCCGGGCACGGTGGTGGTCGCGGCGCGGCGGAACGTCAGCAGGCCCCAGCCCGCGACCACGGCACCCGCGACGAACAGGACCCCACCCCCGACCAGAGTGGCCGGTGCGAGGGCGCCCGTTGGCGGCCTCACGGGCAAGAGGAGCTGCAGGCCCTCCCCGAGCAGGTAGGCGAGAACGAAGACCCACGGCACCGGCAGGTGCAGGAAGGGTGTGCGCCCGCGCCCCACCATCGACGGGGAGGACGGGCTCATGCTCCCGGTCCGCCGGTCACGGGGCGAGGCCTGTGAGCACCGTTCACCGGGCTCCCACTATCCGCCTCCGGTTGCACCCGGGGAGCATCATGCTGACCGTGACCGCACCGGTGTTCGCCTCGGTGGTGCCCGACACCCGGGGGATGCTCCCCCAGGACCGGTACACGTACAGCGTCCCCGACGAGCTCTCCGGGCGAATTCGACCGGGGGTGCGGGTCCAGATCCCCTTCGGCACCCGCTCCCTGCCCGGGCTCGTGGTCGCCCTCCTGGACGAAACCGACCACGCCGACGCCCGCCCCATCTCCGCCGTCCTCGGCGAGGAGCCCCTCCTCCCCGAGGCCCTGGTGGGTCTGGCGGAGTGGGTGGCCGACCGCTTCTGCGCGCCGCTCTCCGAGGTGCTCAAGGCGATGGTGCCCAAGGGGGCGCGCAGCACCGGGGCGGCCACCGGCCGGCGGCGGGGCCCCCGCACCACCTCCGCCGCGGTCACCGCCGCTCGCGCCGAGGGTCCCAGGCTGCGCCCTCCCCAGCTGACCGACGCACAGAGGGAGGCCGCCGCCCCCCTTCTGGAGGCCATCGCCGGAAGAGTGCACCGGAGGGTGCTCCTCCACGGGGTGACCGGGAGTGGCAAGACCGAGGTTTACCTGGCCGCCATCGACGCAGCGCTGACCGCCGGACGGCAGGCGATCTGCCTGGTCCCCGAGATCGCCCTCACCCCTCAGATGATCCGCCGCTTCGCCGCCCGCTTTCCCGGGCGGCTGGCGGTGAGCCACTCCGGCCTGACCGACGCCGAGCGCGCGATCGAATGGCGCCGGGCCCGCTTCGGCGAGATCGACGTGGTAGTGGGGTCGCGCAGCGCGATCTTTGCCCCGCTGCCCCGGCTGGGAGTGGTGGTGGTCGACGAGGAGGACTCCTCCGCCTACAAGCAGGACCGCGTCCCCCGATACCACGCCGTCGACGTGGCCCTGGAGCTGGGCCGCCGGGCCGGGGTGCCGGTGGTGCTGGGTAGCGCCACCCCCAGGGTGGAGACCTATTACCGGGCCCACACCGGGGGCCTCGAGCTGACCACCCTTCCGGAGCGGATCACCGGGCGGGCGCTGCCGCCCATCGAGGTGGTGGACCTCCGCGAGGAGCTGCGCGCCGGCAACCGCAGCCCGCTCTCCCAGAGCCTCGCCCGTGCTCTGGAGGCGAGCCGCACCGAGGGCGGCCAGTCGATCCTCTACCTGAACCGTCGCGGCACCGCCACCGTCGTCCTCTGCCGCGGCTGCGGGGAGCCGCTCGGCTGCCCCAACTGCAGCGTCGCCCTCGTCTACCATGCCGGCCGGGCCCGCTGCGACTGCCACTACTGCGGGACCTCCCTGCCCCTGCCCGAGCGCTGCCCGGGCTGCGGCTCGACCGCCATCCGGGGTCTGGGGATGGGCACCGAGCGGCTGGAGGCGGAGGTGGCGGAGAGGTTCCCGGGATTGCGCCTGCTCCGCATGGACCGAGACACCGTCCAGAAGCGGGACGCCTACTTCGACATCTACGAGCGCTTTCGGGCCGGCGAGGCGGACTGCCTGATCGGCACCCAGATGGTCGCCAAGGGCTGGGACCTCGGCAGGGTCCGACTGGTCGGGATCGTCAACGCCGACACCTCGCTCCACTTCCCCGACTACCGCAGCGGCGAGGTGACCTTCTCCCTCATCACCCAGGTGGCGGGGCGGGCGGGGCGGGGCGACGAGCCCGCCCGGGTGATCCTCCAGACCTACTCTCCCGAGCATTACGCGGTCCGCCACGCGGTCACCCACGACTACCGCGGATTCGCCCACGACGAGATCCGGGTGCGCCGGTCCTACCGCTTCCCGCCCTACACCCGGCTGGTCACCTGCACAATCAGCCACGAGGCCGACGCCGCCGCCGAGAGCGCGGCTCAGCAGTCCGCCGACCACCTGTCTGGTATCCTCGGCCCGGGTGCCGGGCTCGACGTCCTCGGTCCGACCCCCGCGTTCCTGCACCGCCTCCGGGGCCAGTACCGGTGGCAGTTCACGGTGCGGGGGGAGGAGATCGAGAGGGCGTTCCCCCACCTGCCCCGGGGCCGGGGCTGGAGCATCGACGTCGACCCGGTCATGTGAACCATTCAGAGAGCCGATTGCAGTGACCCTCCTCCACATCGTCACCACCGCCGAGGACAACCCTGTCCTCCGCCGCCGGGCGCCCAAGGTCGGCAAGGTCGACGACTCCATCCGCCGCCTCATGGACGACATGATGGAGACGATGGTCGCCGCCCCCGGGGTCGGACTGGCGGCTCCCCAGGTGGACGTCTCGCTCCGCGTGATCACCATCAAGGTGGACAACCAGCTCTTCCACCTCGCCAACCCGGAGATCATCAGGGCCGAGGGCGAGCAGACCGCCTACGAGGGCTGCCTCTCCATCCCCGGCATGGTCGGTGAGGTGACCCGGGCCGACCGGGTGGTCTGCAAGGCGCTCAACCGGCACGGCAAGCAGGTGCGCATCAAGGGGGCCGGCCTGCTGGCCCGCGCCATCCAGCACGAGATCGACCACCTGGACGGCATCCTCTTCACCGACCGGCTCACCGATCCCAGCACGCTCCGCAAGGTCGACGAGCTGACCGACGAGGAGGTCGCGAGCGTCGAGGGCGAGGCCGTCACGGTCTGACCCGACCGGCTACCCTCGCCCCGTGCGCATCGTCTTCGCCGGTACAGCGGATTTCGCGGTTCCCAGCCTGCGCGCCTGCAACGCGCGCCACCAGGTGCTGGCCGCGGTCACCCAGCCGGAGCGCCCCGGCAGCCGCGGCCGTCCCGCGCCGCGACCGGTGGCTGACGCGGCGGCCCAGCTCGGCATCCCGCTGCTGCAGCCGGAGCGCATCCGCGCCGAGCCGGTGGTTCAGGAGATCCTCGGGCTCGGTGCCGACGTCCTGGTGGTGGCCGCCTATGGGCAGATCGTGCCCCGGAGCCTCCTCGACGCCCACCGTCACGGCGGGGTCAACGTCCACGCCTCGCTGCTGCCCCGCTGGCGCGGGGCGGCGCCCATCGCCCGCGCGATCCTCGCCGGCGACGCGGTGACCGGCGTCTGCATCATGCGCATGGAGGCGGGGTTGGACACGGGCCCGGTGTACTCCCGCCGGGAGGTCCCCATCGAGGCCGATTCGAGCACCGCCCGCCTGACCGGGACGCTCGCCGTCGCCGGGGCCGAGGAGCTGGTGGCGGTGCTCGCCGCGCTGGAGCGCGGAACGGCCATCGCCGCCCCGCAGCCCGACGAGGGGGTGACCTACGCCGCCCGCCTGACCCGCGAGGACGGGCTCCTCGACTGGGCGGCGCGCGCGGCAGAGGAGGTGGACCGGATGGTCCGGGCCCTCGACCCCTGGCCGGGCGTCGCCGGTCGCCTCGCCGGTGTGGAGGTGCGCATCCTGGCCGGCGGACCGATCCTCGGGGAGGGCGGCGGGAGCCCGGGGCAGGTCGTCCGCACCGTGGGTGAGGCCGCGCTCGTCGCCACCGCCGCGGGCCTCTATCGCGTCGACGCGGTCCAGCCCCCCGGCCGTCGCGCCATGAGCGCGGCCGCCTTCCTGCGCGGCCGGAGGTGATCCGCGAGTCGGGGCGGCCCCCTCTATCCCGGCTCGCGGGTGGCCGGTGGGAGCTGGTACTCGAGGCGCGACCAGGGGTTGATGACGATGATGACGCTGGGGTGGACCTTCTCCATGAGGGCCCGGCCCTGGACCTGGAGCACCGAGAGCGTCTGCCAGTCCGGGTTGCGCGCCAGCGCCTCGCGCATGATCTCGGGCTGGGTGAAGACGGGGAGCATCACCCGCTCGACACCCTGAGCATCGTGGATGGTGAAGTGGAGGAGGTCCGACTCGCTGCCCTGTTGCGAGGTGGCCATGTGGCCGGCCGGCTGGCCGAGGCAGAAGACCTCGGACTTGGCCAGCTCGCCGCGGACGCTCTCGACGGCGTCGGGGCTGTCGCCCTTCAGCGCGATCGCGACTTCCAGCGGCTCCATCCATGCCTCCTCGGTCCCGCGACGGGTTCGGCGCGCGTTCGACGCGTCAGCATATAGCCTCAGCCATGCCCCCGAACCCCCGGCCGGGCGATCCGGTCCTCGCCCGCAACCGCCAGGCGAGCCACGAGTACCACCTCCTCGAGACCCTCGAGGCCGGCATCGCGCTGACCGGCACCGAGGTCAAGGCGCTCCGCGCCGGACGCGCCCACCTCCGCGAGGGCTACGTCCGCGTCGAGAACGGGGAGGCCTGGCTGATGCAGGTCAACATCGGCCAGTACGAGATGGGCAACCGCCAGAACCACGACCCCGAGCGGCGCCGTCGCCTGCTCCTCCACCGGCGCGAGATCCATTACCTGGACGTCCAGACCCGGCAGGGCGGCCTCACCCTCGTCCCGCTTCGCCTTTACCTCAAGGGCAACCGGGTCAAGTGCGAGATCGCCGTGGCCCGAGGCAAGAAGCTGTGGGACAAGCGGCAGGCGATCGCCGAGCGCGATGCCCGCCGCGACGTCGAGCGCGCCACCGCCCACGCCCTGCGCGGCTGATCAGCGCCCGCTCCGGGGCACGGCGGCCGCCCCTATGAGGCGTGCTCGATCAGGGTCGGACCGTCGCCGCTGAAGCTCGAGTCCCCGGAGTTGCCCACGGCCCAGCAGTCGTCCGGCGCGATGCAGGTCACTGCCGAGAGGATGCTGCCGTTGCCCCCGGCCGGACTGGGGCTGGTCGCGGTGCTCCACATCCCGGCGGCGAACCGTGCGATGAGGACCAGGTTGAGGCCGCTGGGCGCGTCGGCTGCCCCGACCGCCCAGCAGTCGCCCGGTCCGGAACAGGCCACCCCGCTCAGCAGCCCGTCGTGCCGCCCGGTGGGCAGCGCCGGTCCGGAGACGCCGCTCCAGCCGCCGCCCGCATACCGCTCCATGAACGTCGCCGTGGCGATGCCGGTCTGGGTTCCGACCGCCCAGCAGGCATCCGCCCCTGAACAGGCCACCCCGCTCAGGTCGCGGCCTGCCGTGGGGCCGGAGGTGGTGGCGGCGCTCCACCCACCTCCGGAGTAGCCGTCGATCAGGGGCTGCGCGGTCCCATTGGTGCGGACTGCGGTGCCCACCGCCCAGCACGCGGACGCATCCGGGCAGGCCACCCCAGAGAGGTATCCGCCGGAGAGCCCGGCCCCGAGCGCCGGGCTTGGAGCGACGCTCCAACCACCGCCGGAGTAGTGCTCGATGAGCTCGCCCTCGCCGCTCGGGCCTCCGCCCGGCCCGCGTCCGCCCACCGCCCAGCAGTCGCCGGCATCGACGCACGCAATGCCGGACAGCGAGCCTCCGCTCGAGCCGGCGGTGGGCACCGCGCCGGAGACCAGGCTCCACCCCGTTCCCGCGTAGCGCTCGATCAGTGGTGCGGCGCTGCCATCGGCGCTGGTGGCGGAGCCCACCGCCCAGCACTCCCCGGGGCCCGCGCAGGCGACGCCGGAGAGGCCGCCGCCGCCCGCGCCTGTCGGGAGGGTGGGGCTGGCGACGATGCTCCACCCGGCACCCGCGTAGCTCTCGATCAGCGGCTGGCCACTGCCGTCGGCACCCAGTGACGACCCCACCGCCCAGCAGTCGGTGGCGCTGACGCAGGCAACACCGGTCAGCTCGCCCAGGCCGGTGGCGAGCGCGGGGCTGGCGGCGATGGCCCAGGAGACCGGCGGGACACCCGTCGGGGCTGTGCCGGAGGCCGAACCACCGGAGCAGCCCGCCAGGAGCAGGGGTGGGAGGGCCGCCAGCATCGTCACCAGCCGCCTCACCGCACCACCGTCCTTCACCGCTGCCCTCCCCTCAGCGCACGGGCCGGCGTGCGCGCCGGGTGGAGCGTGCCGAGGGTGCCCCGTCACGTGCTCGCCGGCGAGGCGAAGGCGGCGTCCGGCGACCTCAGCCGGCGGCCCAGCCCGCCTCGTCGTCCTCGGGGACGGCCGTGGCGGCAGAGATAGGACGGTTGGCTCGGGTCTCGGGCACCGCCCGCCCGGCCAGGGCGTCGAGGGCGGTGCGCAGCTCCTTGAGCCCCGCCCCGGTCGTGGCGGACACCCGGAGCGCGCGGCAGTCCGCCACCGCCTCCAACCGGCCCACGGCGTCCTCGAGGGCCTCGCCCTCCAGGCGGTCGACCTTGTTGGCGACGAGCAGCGTCGGCTGGTCGCAGTCCATGTCGGCGAGGGTCGCCAGGACGGTGCGGAGCTGCGCCTCGCACTCGGGATGGCCGGCGTCCACGACCAGCACCAGGAGGTGGGCCTGGCGGACCTCCTCCAGGGTGGCGGCGAAGGCCTCGACCAGCTCGGTGGGCAGGGCCTGGATGAATCCAACCGTGTCGGTGAGGATCACCCGCCGCCCCGAGGTGAGGCCGAGCAGGCGGGAGGTGGGGTCCAGGGTGGCGAAGAGGAGGTTGTCGGCGAGCACCTCGGAGTTGGTGAGCCGGTTGAGGAGCGTCGACTTGCCGGCGTTGGTGTAGCCGACCAGGGCGCAGGCGGCGAGCGGAACGTCGCTGCGGGCCTGGCGGCGGGTGCGCCGCTGGCGTTCCAACACCTGGAGCCGGCCCCGGAGCTTGGCGATCCGCTGCCGGATCAGGCGCCGGTCCACCTCGATCTGGGTCTCGCCCGCGCCGCCGCGCAGCCCGACGCCGCCCCGCTGCCGCTCCAGGTGGGTCCAGCCGCCGGCGAGACGGGGGAGGAGATGCTCCAATTGAGCCATCTCCACCTGAATCTTCCCCTCCGCGGTGACCGCTCGCCGGGCGAAGATGGCCAGGATCACCTCGGTGCGGTCCAGCACCGGCACCTCCCACGCCTCCTCGAGGTTGCGCTGCTGGCGCGGGCTCAGCGGGTCGTTGACCAGCACGGCGGGGCTGCCCAGCTCGGCCAGGCGGGCCTTGACAGCGCCCACCGCCCCGCTGCGGAAGAAGGTCGCCGGGTGAGGCTCGTGCACCGGGATCGAGCTGCGCTCGACGACCCTGGTGCCGAGGGTGCGGGCAAGCTCCTCCAGCTCGTCGAGCTGGACCTCGGCCCGTTCGCGGCCGTTGCGCCCGGTGAAGGAGCCGACGACGGCGACGTCGTGGAGCTTCTGGCCGATGCCGGGATCGGCGCCGGAGCGCGTGAGGGTGGTGGGCATCCGCGCCAAGGGTACCCCACCGTCGGGACCGGCCAGGAGGTCGGTTGGCCTCCGCGCGAGGCATGATTGCCCGGTGGCGACCGCCGTGAGCGGCCGGCCCGACCGCAACGGGAGAGACGATGACCGGTGAGTTGACGGCGGCGAGCGGCGCCAGGGGGAGCGTGGAGCCGGTGAGCAGGCGCAAGCCGCGGCTTGCCCTGATCGCCCACGACGGCAAGAAGGCGGACATGATCGCCTTCGCGACCTTCAACCGCGGCACCCTGCAACGCTGCCGGCTGGTCGCCACCGCCACCACCGGGCGCCTCCTCCGCGAGAAGGTGGGGCTCAACGTGGAGGCCCTCCAATCGGGACCGGTCGGAGGGGACGTCCAGATCGCCAACCGGGTGGTGGACGGGAAGATCGATGCGGTGATCTTCATCGTCGACCCCCTGGACAAGCACCCCCATGATCCCGACATCCAGACCCTGCTCCGGATCTGCAACGTCCACGACGTCCCGCTCGCGACCAACATCGCAACCGCGGACATGCTGATCAGCTCTCGGCTGCTCTGGGTCGCTCCCCAGATCGGACCCGGGTCGGAGCTCGCGGCGGGGGCCGAGCCGGCGGCGGGTGCCGACGTCGCGACCGGTTCCGGGCTCACTCCGGGTGCCGGCGTCGCGCCCGCCTGAGATCACGCCTCCCGCCTGAGCTGTCCCGGCGGGGCGGCTCGCCGCGAAGGGATCAGACCTCGGCCGGCGCCTCGGAGTCGGGGGCGGCCAGGACGGCGTCCAGCAGGCCGGGGTAGCGCCGCTCCATCCCCTCGCGATCCAGGCTGATCATCCGCCGGGTCCCCTCCTCCCGCTTGATGACGACGCCGGCCGCCTTGAGGATGTGGAGGTGGTGGGTCAGCGTCGACTTGCTGATCGGGAGACCCAGTCCGCCGCACGAGCACTCGATGCCGGAGGCGAGGCGGCGGATGACCGCCATCCGCATCGGGTCGCCGAGGGCCTCCAGGACCCCGACCACGCCGGGGTGGAGGTGGGGCCGGGCATGTACCTCACCCGGCTCGAGGGGGTCGAGGATCAGGTAGCCGCCGCCTGGCGCGGAAGCGGCCTGCGGGGCGATCTCGTGGCCCGCCGGGGTGGTCCCGACATTGCCCGGGGAGGACCCGGCGGCCGTTAGTTTGACAGTCATCGAATCTCCATGGTACGATCCGCATCGAACTTTAGCACGAAGACCATCCGGAGAGCTACATGAGCGGACAGACAGCGGGGGGAACCGTGAAGGCGACGGACCTGAGGCGAATCGGCGCGCGCTTCCCGGCGGCTCCGGGGCTGGTCCTGCTCCTCGTCTGCCTGGGCCAGTTCATGGTCATCCTCGACGTGTCGGTGGTGAACGTCGCCCTGCCGTCGATTCGCAACGACCTCGGCTTCTCGACCAGCGGCCTGCAGTGGGTGGTCAACGCCTACGCCCTCACCTTCGCCGGCTTCCTGCTCCTGGGCGGGCGCGCCGCCGACCTCTTCGGCCGCCGCCGCCTGCTCCTCATCGGCCTCACCCTCTTCTCGATCGCCAGCCTGCTCGACGGCCTGGCCACCACCCAGGTGGAGCTGGTAGTCGCCCGCGCACTCCAGGGTTTCGGCGGCGCGGTCCTCACCCCCGCGACCCTGACCATCCTCATCGCCACCTACCCCGAGGGCCGGGCCCGGGCCCGCGCGCTCGGGGTCTGGAGCGCGGTGGCCGCGGCCGGCGGCGCCTCCGGGGCCCTGCTGGGCGGCCTGATCACGCAGTTCCTCACCTGGCGCTGGATCTTCTTCATCAACCTGCCGGTCGGGATCGCGGTGTTGATCGCCGCCAGCCTGGTCGTCGCCGAGGGTGCCGGCAACCCGGCCGGGCGCCGGCACATGGACCTGGGCGGGGCGTTCACCGTCACCGCCGGCCTTGTGGCCGTCACCTGGGGCATCGTGCGCAGCCAGGCAGTGGGCTGGGGATCTCCCGAGGTCCTGGCGGCGTTCGGCGCCGGTGCCATCCTGCTCGCCGCCTTCGTCCTCATCGAGGCGAGGTTCGCCACCCGGCCGCTGGTGCCGCTGCGCCTCTTCGCGTCCCGTTCGATCACCGGGGCCAACCTGGTGGCATTCGGGGTCGGCGCCTCGCTCTTCTCGGTCTGGTACTTCCAGTCGCTGTACCTGCAGAGCGTGCGCGGGATGACGCCGCTGGCCGCCGGCCTGACGTTCCTCCCCCAGACCCTGGCCATCGCCGTCGGTTCCCAGGTCAGCTCGCGGCTGATGCCGCGCTTCGGGGCACGTCCCTTCCTGGTCGCTGGACCGCTGCTGATCGCCGCCGGCCTGCTCTGGCTGGCCCAGATCTCGGTGGGCCCCGCCATCTGGTCGTCGGTGCTCCTCCCGGGTGCTCTCCTCACCCTGGGGGCCGGCCTCGCCTTCCCCGCGGTCACCGTGGCCGCGACCGCCGGGGTGGCGCGCTCCGAGTCGGGGCTCGCCAGCGGGGTGGTCAACACCAGCCGCCAGGTGGGCGGCTCGCTGGGCCTCGCGGGCCTGGCGACGCTCGCCGCCGATCACGCCGCCGCGCTCACCCAGGTGGGGCACACCGTCCCGGTGGCGCTCACGGGTGGATTCGGCCTGGGGTTCGCCGGGGGGGCCGTGATCGCGGCCGTCGCCGCCGTCTCTGGGATGCTCGTCCCCGGCCAGTCGCGCCGCTCCACGCAGGAGCCGAGGCTGGTGCCGGCCGAGGCCGAGGAGGCTGCCGCCTGATCGCGGCGAACCGTCCAGTCAAAGCGAACTTGGAGGCGGCGGGTATCGAACCCGCGTCCGAAACCAGGTTCCGTGCGACCTCTACGAGCGTAGTCCCGGTATTGATCTCACCCCCGCCGCGCCCTGGGACCAGGCTCGTCGGGGACCAGTCACGGTGGATGTCCCGACCGGCGCCGTGACGCCGCCGGCCGGCGAGGCCGCATGCATTAGCGTCGGCTTCCGCTCCCGCAGCCGAGGAACGGATCGACGTCAGGCCGTAGCCTGAGCTTTAGCTGTCTCTACCGCTTACGCGGCGAGGGCAAGCTGCGGTGCGTTGTTGTTCGCACTTATATGTTTCCCGGTTTTACGAGCCCGGGGCTCGGCCCGCCATCGCACGACCCATGATCCCGTCGAATCCATACGCCCCCATGTGCGCTCATCAGCCCTCCGTGCGGGCTGCCGCATACATGATGACAGCCCCGCACGGCGGAGGCGGTCGGTCAGCGGAAGGCCTTGTACTGTCGGGGCCCTGGTGCGGGCCTCAGGTGCTGGCTCCCAGCTTCTGCACCAGAGCCGTGAGAGCCTTGTCCTGCTCCTCCAGGTGGGCCTGGATCTGCAGGGCCTCGTGGAGCACGGCCTCGGCGTCGGCGTAGGTGTCCTGCGCCCGCTTGTCGCTGGCCGCCGACTGGATGTTGGTGCCGACGATGATGATGGAGAGGAGCACCAGTTGGAGGAACGTCTGGGCGATCCACGCGACCGGACCCTCGCCCCCCTTGGCCAGCGCCGCCGGCAGGCCGAGCAGGGCGAGGATGCAGAAGAGCCAGGCACAGGTCATGCTCCCCACGCCCAGCGTGATCTTCACCGCGAGCCAGCTGTTGACCCGGCTGTAGAGGTTGCCGCGGGGCAGCTGGTCCCGGGTCTTGATGGGGTGCACGCGGTGCTCGAGGATCGCCAGCGTGCGCGGGTGGGGCTTGTGCTCGAAGGCCATGGTCTCAGGACTCCTCATCTCCGCGGTGGCGTGACGCAGACGGCGCTTCCGCGGTGGCCGCGACCGTTGGCGGCATCCTAGGTGATGGAGCACGCGAGCGCGCGCTTGGGTCCCTGCGCGGGGCCTCAGCCGGCCGGGGGCTCCGGCAGCGCGGCGAGCCGCTCCTCGCTGATCCGGACCGCGTCCGGGTTGATGTCCACCAGCAGGTGGCGCCGGCCCAGCCGCGCCGCCGCCACCGCGGTCGTCCCCGAGCCGCCGAAGAAGTCGGCCACCAGGTCGCCGGGGTTGCTCGACGCGGCGACGATGCGCTCCAGCAGGCGAAGCGGCTTCTGGGTCGGATAACCGGTGCGCTCGCTGCCACTGGTGGGAACGATCGTCATCCACCAGACGTCGGTGGGCAGCTTGCCCCGCGCCGCCTTCTCCGCGCCGACCAGCCCCGGCGCCATGTAGGGGACGCGATCCACCGCCTCGCGGTTGAAGACCCACGTCGCCGAGCGCGCGTACCAGAGGATGTTGTCGTGCTTGCGGGCCCAGCGGTCGCGAGCCCGGCCACCGTAGTCGTAGGCCCAGATGATCTCGTTGAGGAAGCGGTCTGCTCCGAAGATGCCATCGAGGAGCAGGCGGACACGATGGACGGCGTGATGATCGAGGTGGACGTAGAGGGAGCCGTTCGGAGTCAGCACGCGGTGCATCTCGGCGAGCCGCAGGGCGAGGAACTCGAGGTACCGATCGAGGTCCAGGCCGTCCGCAAACTGGAGTGAGGAGACCGTCTCCCACCGATACGTTCGCCCGCCGAAGCCCACCCGCGTCTTCTCCCCGGAGCCGGTGCGGATCGACGCCAGGCGCCGGTGCTGGCCCGTGCCGAAGGGTGGGTCGATGTAGATGAGGTCGACGCAGGCGTCGGGGAGTGAGCGCAGGACGTCCAGGTTGTCGCCCAGCACGACGCCCTCCCGCGGCTCACGGCCGGGGCCGGATCCGGGCAGGGCGTCGTCGGCGATCACCCGCCGAGTATCACACCGGCTCCACGCTGCCCATGCCGCCGGGGTCCCGACCGGAGGCGAGGGGTCGCCCGCGGGGCGGGTGTCCGGGTGGATTGGTTGACGCATCAACCACTCGGGTATACCGTGGACGTACCAACCGGACGCCCACACCGGAGAGCCCATGCCCGCCGTCACCGTTCCCGACCTTCTCGTCCTGCCCCGCATCCCCCGGCCCGATCGCGGCCGCGAGGTTGCCCGTCCGGTCATCTCCGTGACCTCGGCCCCCCACGGCCTGGAGGGCGAGGGGTTCCCGGTGCGCCGGGCGTTCGCCGGCGTCGACCTGGAGAGCCTCGACCCCTTCGTCCACATGGACCAGATGGGAGAGGTGGAATGCGCCCCCGGTGAGCCGAAGGGCACCCCCTGGCACCCCCACCGCGGCTTCGAGACGGTCACCTACATGATCGACGGGACCTTCCAGCACCAGGACTCGACGGGCGGGGGAGGTCTGATCACCAACGGCGCCACCCAGTGGATGACCGCGGGGGCCGGGATCCTCCACATCGAGAAGCCGCCCGAGGAGCTGATTGCCAGCGGCGGTCTGTTCCACGGCATCCAGCTCTGGGTCAACCTCCCCGCCGCCAAGAAGTGGGTCGCGCCCCGCTACCAGGACATCGGCGCCCAGCGGGTCACCCTGCTCGCCTCCGCCGACGGCGCCACGCTGGTGCGGGTGATCGCCGGTGATGTCGCCGGCGGGCAGGGGCCGGGTGTCACCCACACCCCTATGGCGATGGTGCACGCGACCCTCACGCCGGGCGCCGTCCTCGAGCTGCCCTGGCCGGCCGGCTTCAACGCCCTCGTCTACGTCCTCTCGGGCAGCGGCTCGGTGGGGGAGAGGAAGGCACCGGTGGAGATGGGTCAGCTCGCCGTGCTGGGGAGCGGAGACTTCGTCACCCTCGCCGCCGGTGAGCGGCAGGAGAGCCGAGCCCCGTCCCTGGAGGCGCTGGTGCTCGGCGGTCAGCCGATCGGCGAGCCGGTCGCCGCCTACGGTCCGTTCGTGATGAACCGCCGCGACGAGCTGGTCCAGGCCTTCGAGGACTACAAGGCCGGCAAGCTGGGCACCATCCCCGCCAACCACATCGGCGTCTGACCTCAGCCGGCGACGTCGAGGCCGGCGGCGATCACCACCCACCGCCCGGCCCAGATGCCGCCATGGTGGGTGTCGGGGGTGTACCAGGCCCCGAAGTCGGCCCAGGACATGGAGAGCGCTCCATTGGAGCCCGCGGGTGGGGTGGCGCTCACCCCGAACTGGAGCGGGTTGGCGATGGTGACCGCGACCGGGGGAGCGGCGACGCCCTCGGGTCCGAGCTGGACACCGGTCACCAGCACGTAGTGGGTCGCCCCGCCCACCATCACGATGACCGGCTGGTGGAACAGGTCGATGCTGCGCGAGATCACTGCACCGGCGTCAGCCAGGGATGCCTGGGGTGCGTCGCCGACGTCGGCGAATGCGCCGAAATGATTCAGCGTCACGGCCACGGCGTAGGGGGAGGCGTTCCACTGGGCCAGCGTGTAGCCGTCGTTGTGGGCAAGCTCGTAGTTCCAGAACGTCTGCTGGATCGCGTAGTCGCCCCCGGATGGCAGGGTAACGCCGTCGGCCTCGAGCCACATCTCGATGTCCGCCGGGTCGCACCAATCGCCGGTCTGCTGGGAGTGGTAGCTGTAGGAGAGCTCGATGGCGCCGCGAGGGTCGATCACCGATGCGGTGTCCGAGGCGGTCGACGGCGTGACCACGGCGGCGCACCCCGAGAGCAGCCCCGCGGCGAGCGCGAGGGTGATCGCGAGTGGCCTGGCCTGCCTCAGCATGTTTCACAGGCTAGGCGAGGGACCCGTCCTTCAGGTGAGATGGCGCTGAGACGTTGCAGGACCGCTGTGCTCACCGTCGCCGGCGCGGACCCGGGCGGTGCGGGTCGCGCTGCCGCCGGCGGCCTGGCCGATGGTCGCCCGGCTCAGCCGGCTCTGCCGGTCGTCAGGCGGCGTCTCCGGTGAACCGCTGGGCCTGCTCGTCCAGCTGCCGGCACGACTCCTCCAGCTGCTCGAGCATCTCGGTCCGGGTGGCCGGGTCCCACGAGGCCCAGGCGAGGCCGATCAGCTCGAGCTGGCCGAGCACTGCCTGGGCGGCGGCGCGGACCTCGTGGCGAGCGTTGCGCATCGGGTCGGGAACCCCGGGCATCTGCAGCCTCCAGGCGGGTCGCGCCTCACAGCTCAGCAGGGCCTCGACGGCGGCGGAGCCGGCCCGCTCGACGCGCCCGCCGCCGTCCTGTTCGGGGGACCCGTCCTGGCCCACCGCCGTGGTCGCCGCCTGCAGGGCCCAGCCCATTGCCTCGGAGTCGGACATCGCCTGATTGTGCACGCGTGGTGTGCGATGCAGGGGCACCGCGAAGCCCTACGCTACGCGGCGATGGCCTTTCCCTCGCGGCCGGCCCTCCCCCGGCCTCCGCGACGCGCTTCCGGCGGCATCCGGCGCTGGGCGATCCCGGTTATCGGCGCCATCACCCCGACGGCGCTGATCGTCATCAACATCGCCGTCTTCATCGCCAAGCACCTCGCCGCCTTCCGCTGGACCGTGGCTGTCCTGGCCTTCGTCAGCGGGATGATGCTCAACAGCTGGACGGGGCTCAAGATCTATCACTACTTCCAGCGCCGGTTCCGCGAACACCCGCTGGCCTCCGACCGCAACGAGGACGTGGTCCTGGTGGGCGGCGTGGCCCTGATCATCGGCATCTCCTTCGTCACCGCCCTCTTCTGCTACCTGGGGCTGTCCAACGAGGCCAACCTGCCCAACCCCACCACCTTCTTCACGGGCGTCCTCGCCATCGCCGTCCCCTTTGCTCTGCAGTTCATCTTCGGGCGCCTCCTCGGCCGCGGCCGGGAGAGGGACGACGCCGAGCGTCCCGTCAACCCGTTTCCCAGCGCTCTGTCGCCGCCCCCACCGCCGCCCCCACCGTCGATGCAGCAGGCGGAGCCGAGGGGCTGGGGCCGGCGCCGATGACCGCTGACTACGAGAGCATTCCGCGCGTCGCCGGCGAGCGCGAGACCCTGCTCGCGTTCCTCGAGTGGCAACGGGCCACGCTCGCCCGCAAGTGCGAGGGGCTCTCTCTCGAGCAGCTGCGGTCGCGTGCGACGCCACCGTCGACGCTGTCGCTGCTCGGCCTGGTCCGGCACATGGCCGACGTGGAGCGGTGGTGGTTCTGCATCCGGTTCGCCCAGCAGGACGTCCCCGCCCTGTACTCGTCGGACGCCGACCCGGACGCGGACTTCAACGACCTCGAATCCGCCGATGCCGAGGAGGCGTTCGCGACCTGGAGGGCCGAGTGCGATCGAGCCCGGGCCATCGTCGGGGCGAGCTCCCTGGACGACACCGGCCGGCAGGTGTCGGGCGAGCCCGTCTCGCTGCGCTGGATCCTCGTCCACATGGTGGAGGAGTACTCGCGGCACAACGGGCACGCTGACCTCCTCCGCGAACGGATCGACGGGGCGGTAGGCTACCTGCCCTGACCGGGGGTCGCGGCCGGCCCGAGGCCCAGGGCCGCCAGTGACGCCCGGATCGTTGCCGCAGCCTGATCCAGGTCCTCCGCGCGGGGGTTCGGGTCGGCGCGGACGAAGTTGAGCTCATCCATGGTGTGGAAGGGCACCAGGTGGATGTGGGCGTGTGGGACCTCGAGGCCGGCGATGATCATGCCCACCTTGAGCGGGTGGAAGCCGTGCTGGAGGGCTCGGCCGATCTGGTGCGATACGTCCATCAGGTGGCCGAGCAGCTCCGGCGGCAGCTCCAGCCAGTGGTCGATCTCGGCGCGCGGCACCACCAGGGTGTGGCCCGGCCGCAGCGGATGGATGGTCAGGAAGGCGACGCAGAGGTCGTCCTGCCAGACGAAGCGGGCGGGCAGCTCACCCGAGAGGATGCGGCTGTAGACGCTGGTCATGAGCCGATTGTGACGATTGCCCGGTTGCGCACGCCGATCCGGGTGGGTTCACTGCGCGGTGGGCTGCTGCCGTGCCTTCTTTGCCTCGGCCTGTCGCTGGGCCTTGCGCGTGGAGGGCGCCTTGGGCTTCTTCGCCTGCTTCTTGGGAGCGCCGCGGGTTTTCTCGCCTGCCATAGCCGAGAGTCTAACGTCGGCCCGGGGGCACGGTGCAGCGAATGGTTTCCGGGCCTCCGCTCCGATCGCTCCCGGATCGGGCCCGCCCCGTCCCCAACCGACCTCGGCCAGTGCAAACACCTGAGCCCGAAAGCTGGCACAATCGCGGGAGAAGGGGGGTAGCACAGTCGGAAGCCCCCGGCTGCGCGGATCACCTCCCGCAGGAGGACCTGTCCATGAGCTACGCGCCCACCCCGCCGCCGCCCGGCTACCCGGCGCCACCTCCCCCCGGGTACCCGGGGGGGACAGTCGGCGGGCCGCCGGCGAACCCAGTGCACCTGACGATCGATTATCAGGAGCGGTACTCGCGCGGCCTCGGGTGCCTCGGGGCCATCTTCTTCATCGGGCGGGCGCTCCTCGCCATCCCGGCAGCCATCGTCCTGTACATCCTCCTCATCGTCGCCGAGATCCTGGCCTGGATCGGCGAGATCGCCGTGGTGTTCAGCGGCCACTACCCGAAGGGCATCCACAGCTACGTGACCGGCACCTTCCGGCTCGGCATCCGGGTGGCCGCCTACATCTACGGCCTCACCGACAAGTACCCCGGCTTCAGCATCAGCGAGTGATCTGACGGATTCACCTGGCGGCGCCCGCCGGCGATGTGCCGGCGGGCGCTGTCCGCGTCCCGGCTCCGGCGCGCGGACCTCACCACCAGGCCAGGGAGAAGCATCCCGGTTCCGGCTCAGCTCCGCTGATCGGGGCGGTGGTGCACGATCCGGTCGATGAGGCCGTGGTCGACCGCCTCCTGGGCGCTCAGGAAGCGATCGCGGTCCAGGTCACGCGCCAGCTGCTCCGCGGCCCTGCCGGTGTGACGCGCATACATCCCGATCATCTGGTCACGCTGATGGAGGATCTCGCGCGCGTAGATGTCGATGTCCGCCGCCTTGCCCTTCAGGCCGGCGGTCCACGGCTGGTGGATCATGACCACGGCGTTGGGGAGCGCGAAGCGCCGCGCAGGTGCCCCCGCGCAGAGGAGCAGGGACGCGCCGCTAGCGGCCATCCCCAGGCACACGGTGCCCACCGTCGGTTGCACGTATTGGATGGCGTCGTAGATGGAGAACGTGGACGTCACCGAGCCGCCCGGGCTGTTGATGTACAGCCAGATCTCGCGCTCCGGGTCCTCGCTTTCCAGGAAGAGGAGCTGAGCGGTGACCAGGTTGGCGAGGTCGTCGTCGATCTCGCCGCCGACGAAGACGATGCGGTCGCGCAGCAGGCGCGAGTAGATGTCGAAGGAGCGCTCCCCGCGGGTGGTGGTCTCGACGACGGTGGGCACCAGCGCCTTCATGGCCGCGGATCTCCGGCCAGGAAGCCGATCCGCCGCCGCGCCGGCTCCGTGCCGCCCATGGCCATGAAGGCGCTGAACTCGGCGACGGCGCGGAGCCCGTCCCGGTTCAGCTGTCCGGTGGCCATCTCCAGCCGGGCTCGCGGGTCGACCGGCCAGCGAGGCTGGGCAGAAGCCGGGGCCAGGCTGTCGGCGACCTCCGCGTACAGGGCTCCGACCGGGACCCGCAGCGCATAGGCGATGGCCACCAGCACGTCGATGGAGACGTCCTTGCGCCCGCGCTCGACCTCGGAGAGGTGGGCGGGGGAGCAGCCCGCCTCGGCGGCGATCGCGCTCAGCGTGCGTCCCCCGGCCTCGCGGTGGGATCGCAGGGAGGCGCCCAGGGCTCTCCGCACCTCCCCGGCGGTTTCGCTGTGAGTGGAAATCACTTCGCTGACAGTATATCAGCGACAATGCCGGCGGCGCCGCTCCACCTCTGGGCGAGCTCCCGGTGACGGTCCCCTCGGTGGGCTCGGGATCAGGGAACCCAGTGGTCCGGGTCGCGCTCATAGGTCACTGCCATCAGAGGCAGGTCGACCTCCATCGAGCCCGGGAGGCGGTGGTCGTACACGCTCGCCGCCGGCTCCAGGTTGACGGCGCCCGGGGTGTCCTCCTCGTCCACCACCCGGTAGCCGTGGGCCTTGAGCTGGGCCGCGTCCCTGGTGTGCTCGTCCTCCGAGCCGTACTTGCGATGCAGCGGGGACGGGAAGTTGTTGCGGGCGTCCCAGTGCTGGAGGCGCCAGGCCCGCCAGAGGTTGCGCAGCCGTCCGCCAAAGGTCACCCGGCGATTCTGGCACCGGCGGCGCAGTTCTGCGGAGGGCGGGCGGGGGTGTGCTGCGGAGCGAGGCCTTGCGCGGGCGGCAGCTGCAATGCCGCCGAGCACGAGCATGCCGGCGCCGCTAGGCGCCGGACGCGCGTGCCGAGCGGAGCAGCCATCTCCGCCCCGCCCGGCTGCACCAAGGCCCTCGGGCCTCAGACCTCCTTGAACTCGGCGTCCACCACGTCGTCGCCGCCGGAGCCGTCGGAGCCCGGCGCACCGGTCGACCCGCTCTCCGGAGCCGCCCCGCCGCCGCCACTCTCGGGTGCCGGACCGGACGGTCCACCGGACGGCTGCCCACCGCCTGCCGATGCGTACACGGCCTCGCCGATCTTCTGGATCGACGCCTGCAGCGTGTCGTGGGCACTCTTGATGGCGTCGTCGTCGTTCTTGCTGATGGCCTCGCGCACCGCGGCGATCTTGGCCTCGATGTCGGTGCGCAGCTCGGAGGGCACCTTGTCGCCCGCGTCCTGGAGCGCCTTCTCGGCCTGGAAGGCGAGGCGCTCGGCCCGGTTCTTGGTCTCGATCGCCTCCGCCTTGCGCTTGTCCTCGTCGGCGTGCGACTCGGCCTCCTTGACCATCCGCTCCACCTCGTCCTTGTTGAGGGTGGTGGAGCCGGTGATCGTCACCTTGTTCTGCTTGCCGGTGCCCCGGTCGTGGGCGGTGACGTTGAGGATGCCGTTGGCGTCGATGTCGAAGGTGACCTCGATCTGGGGCACGCCCCGCGGCGCCGGCGGGATCCCATCCAGGGTGAATGTCCCCAGGATGCGGTTGTCGCGCGCCATCGGCCGCTCGCCCTGGAGGACCACGATCTCCACGCTCGGCTGGGCGTCGGAGGCGGTCGAGAAGACCTGGGACTTCGCGGTCGGGATGGTGGTGTTGCGCTCGATGAGCTTGGTGTTCACCTCGCCCTCGGTCATGATCCCGAGCGAGAGTGGGGTGACATCGAGGAGCAGGACATCCTTGACCTCGCCCTTGAGCACGCCCGCCTGGATGGCGGCGCCGATGGCCACCACCTCGTCGGGGTTGACGCTCCGGTTGGGGTCCTTGCCGCCCAGCTCCTTGACCAGCTCCTGGATGACCGGCATCCGGGTGGAGCCCCCGACCAGGATCACCTCGTCGAGGTCCTTGACGCTCATGTGGGCATCTGCCAGCGCGTCCTGGAAAGGCTTGCGGCAGCGCGCGGTGAGGTCCTCGGTGAGCTGTTCGAACTTGGAACGCGACAGCGTGATGTCGAGGTGCTTCGGCCCCGAGGCGTCGGCGGTGATGAAGGGCAGGTTGACCTGGGTCTCCTGCCGCTGCGACAGCTCGATCTTGGCCTTCTCGGCGGCCTCGGTGAGCCGCTGCAGCGCCTGGGGGTCGCCGCGCAGGTCGATGCCCTGGTCGCGCTTGAACTCGTCCGCCAGCCAGTCCACCACCCGCCGGTCGTAGTCGTCACCACCCAGGTGGGTGTCGCCGTTGGTGGACTTGACCTCGAAGACGCCCTCGCCGACCTCCAGGATGGAGACGTCGAAGGTGCCGCCACCGAGGTCGAAGACGAGGATCTTCTCGTTCTCCTTCTTCTCCAGCCCGTAGGCGAGCGACGCCGCGGTCGGCTCGTTGATGATCCGGAGCACGTTGAGACCGGCGATCTGGCCGGCGTTCTTGGTGGCCTGGCGCTGGGCGTCGTTGAAGTAGGCGGGGACGGTGATGACCGCGTCGGTCACCTTCTCGCCCAGGTAGGCCTCGGCGTCGGTCTTGAGCTTCTGGAGCACCATCGCCGAGATCTGCTCGGGAGTGTGGCGCTCGCCGGCGACCTCGACCTCGACCCGGCCGTCCTTGCCGGCGACGACCTTGTACGGGACCTGCTTGGCCTCGTTGGTCACCTCGCTGAGCAGCCGGCCCATGAAACGCTTGATGGAGTAGATGGTGTTGCCGGGGTTCACCGCCGCCTGGCGGCGCGCCAGCGTGCCGACGAGCCGCTCCCCACTGCGGGTGAAGGCGACCACGGAGGGGGTGGTGCGGCCGCCCTCGGCATTGGCGATGACGGTGGGCTCGCCGCCCTCCATCACGGCAACCACGCTGTTGGTGGTACCGAGATCGATGCCGACGGTCTTGGCCATGTGAGGGGTCCCTCCAGAGTTGCTCTTGCGTGAGCCGATCCGCCCGGGGAGCCGCGCCCTGCGCCGGCCCCGCGGCGGTCACCTCCCGATGTACCTCGGCGCCCGCCCATGCTAAACGCCGGGGCACCCAGGCGGCGGCGCCCCCCGGTCGGTCACCTCACTCCGGGAAGCCGTCGATCCCGATCAGTGGGACGAAGCGGCAGGGGCCCAGGTTGTCGGTCGTCCACCGCCCGCCGTGCATCCGCAGGCGGGTCAGCTCCTCGCCCTCGGGCCCGCTGTGGATGGGCACCACCAGCCGGCCGCCCTCGCGGAGCTGGCGGGCCAGGGCGATGGGCAGGCGGGGGGCCGCCGCTCCCACCCCGATGGCGTCGAAGGGGGCGCGGTCGGGGAGCCCGACGCTCCCGTCGGTCGCCACCACCTCGACGTCCACGCCCAGGCGGGCGAGGCGCTCGGCCGCCCGTTCGGCCAGATCCGGGATCCGTTCCACGCTGATGACCCGGGCCCCGCAGGCGGCCATCACCGCCGCCTGGTAGCCGCTGCCGGTGCCGATGTCCAGGGCCACCTCGCCTGCCTGCAGCTCGAGGGCCGCGACCAGGATCGCGACCATCAGCGGCTGGGAGATGGTCTGGTTCTCCCCGATTGGGAGTGCTCGGTCCGCGTACGCCTCCCCCCGGTCGGCCTTCAGGACGAATTCGTCCCGGGGCACCGCGGCCATCGCCTCGAGCACGCGCTGGTCGGTGACCCCGCCGGAGCGGAGCCGCTCGATCATCTCCTCCCGACCATCCATTTCCGGCTGCCTGGCGAACTCGGTGATCCCGGTGAGGATCGCGCCTCGCCGCCTATTCGGGACGGTACTCCCGCCGGCCCGTCCTGTCGTCGAACCAGACCCGCATCTGCCGGCCCGTCTCCGGGTCGATGAACACCTCGGCCGTGGGTCTCAGCGCTCCTCCCCCCGGGGCTCCGCGACCGCCGCCCCGGTACCGCTCCCAGCCGATCACCGCCCCCAGGAGGATCAGGACGGCGAGGGCGACGACCACCACCAGCTCGGCGATCCCGATTCCCATGGCAGCGCCACCTTCAGCGCCGCGTCAGCGGCGCGCGCTCATCGCGCTGCCGGCGGCGCCAGCGGCTCGATCACCTGGGCCGTGCCGTAGGCGACGATCTCGCTCATGGTGTTGCCGATCTCCGAGGAGTCGAAGCGCATCATGGTCACCGCGTTGGCTCCCATCGCGGTGGCGCTCTGCACCATGCGGTCGACCGCCTGGCGGCGGGCGTCCTCGAGCAGCTTGACGTAGGAGGCGACCTCGCCGCCGACGATGCTGCGGAAACCGGCCGCGATGTTGCCGCCCAGGCCGCGCGTGCGCACTGTGAGGCCGAAGACCTGCCCGAGCGTCTGCGTGACCCGGGTGCCGGGGATGTTCTCGGTGGTGGTGACGATCATGGGCCGAGCATAGCCTTCCCGCCGAGCTCCCGTCGGTGGCGGGTCAGCGGCTCAGCGGGGGGTCAGGTCGAGGTCCGGTGGTGGGCTCTCGGGCACCTTCCAGACGATGTACCCCTTCTCCCAGCGGCGGTGCAATTCGTTGGCTGCGTCCACCGCCTCGGCGGCCCGCCGCTCGAACGTCTCCAGGTCCTGCGCCGCCACGGCGGCGAGCAGCGGCTCGATGTCGTCATGCAGGTACTCGGCGATGTCGTCCGTGTACTTGGGCCGGGTGATGGTGCAGAGCCGGAAGAGCTTGTTCATCTCGGAGAGCTGCCAGCGGGCCAGCGGCCAGTTGCCCGCCCGGGCGGAGTGGACGGCCCGCCAGAAGCGGTTGGCGATCTCCGGCATCAGCCGCGCCAGCCCCGGCTGGAGGCGGGTCAGCTCCTCGGGGCTCAGCCGCTCGGGGTTGGCAGGGATCCCTGCGCTCTCGGCCATCGCCGATCGAGTGTATCCGGGGTGCTCGTCCGCGCCACCAGCCTCGCGGGAACAAGGGCCCGCGCCCCCGCGTAGGGGAGGATGTGGAAGTGATCAGGCGCCACGGCGGTCGGCTGCGCAGCGGGGCGGGTGCGCTCCTGGTGACGTTGGCGGTCTGCGCCGCGCTGGTCGGCGGCTACCTCGCGCTGCGCCACGCCGCGACCATCGGGGACGCCGCCGGCGCCCCGGCGGCTCGGGCCGGTGCGGCGATGGCCTACGACCCGGCCAGCGGCGACGTGGTCATGTTCGGCGGCACCGGCGCCGGCGGTCAGCCGCTCGCCGACACCTGGCTGTGGGACGGCTCCGGCTGGTCCCCGGCCTCCCCCGCCGACAGCCCCCCGGCCCGTTATGACGCCCAGATGGCCTGGGACCCGCTGAGCCAGCGCCTCATCCTGCTGGGCGGCACCGGGGGGAGCGGCTGCTCGGGTGGCACCACGGGCGGCGGCGTGACCTCGTCCTCGGGAGGCTGCACGCAGCTCCAGGATGCCTGGGCGTGGAGCGGCAGCGACTGGGCCGCGTTGAACCTCGGCCAGGGCACCGGCCAGCTCGGCGACCACTCGCTGGCGGGGGCGACGATGGCCACCGATCCTGCCACCGGGAGGCTCGTCCTGGTCACCACGGGCAGCCCGATCTCCACCGTCACCCCCCTCCCCGCGATCTACAACGGAGGGATGACGGGTGCCTCCGCCTCCGCCGGCGCCTCCAGCGCCGGGGGCAGCGCGTCGGGTGCGTCCAGCGGCTCGACCGGGTCCGGTGAGCCCTGCATCGGGGTGGGCGGTGGCCCCTGCGGCTCGCCCGTGACCGCGCCCACCCCCGTCTCGGTCCCGCCGGTCGAGACCGCGTGCCCGCTCACGACGGGCTGCGTCTCCCTGCCCTGCACCGCCACGGGCGCCACCTGCTCGATCTGCCCGGTGGCGTCGTCGTCGAGCCCCGCGGCCGGCACCCAGGTCATCTGCTCCAACTGCACGGCCACCGCGACCCCCTGCGCCCTGATGCCGGCAACGCTCACCTGGGTGTTCGACGGCAGCGGCTTCCAGGAGGTCGCGGCGGACCCCGCTGCCGCGCCGCCGTCGGGTGGTGACCTGGTCTGGTTCCCCGGCCCCGGCAGGCTCGTCGACCTGGTCCCCGACGCGGAGGCCGAGATGGGGGGGCCGGCCATCTCCTGCCCGCTCGACGCCCCCTGTCCCATCATGCCGGCCGTCGAGGACTGGGACTGGAACGGCAGCGGCTGGACGGCCACCGACGTGACCTCGACGAGCTCCGCGCAGCCGTCCTTCGGGGTGGCGCCGGTCACCGACACCACAAATGGCGAGGCGGTCGGCGTGGACTCCGCAGGTGACACCTGGGTCTCCACCGACCCCACGTCGGGCTGGACGGAGACCGCATCGGCCGGGCCGGCGGCTCGCTTCGACTTCGCCATCGCCGACGACGCCTCCTCCGGCCAGGTGGTCCTCTTCGGCGGCGACCTGGTCGCCTCGACCTCGACGTCCCCAACGGTGGTGGGCGACACCTGGACCTGGGACGGCACCGGCTGGACCCAGCAGGGCGGCTCCGCACCCTCGCCCACGCCGTCGGCCTCGGCCACGCCGGTGGCCAGCGCGGTGACGGCTCCCTCCCTGCCGCCGTCGTCGTCAGCGACAGGCGCCCCCGCGACAGCCGTCCGGACGGTGACTGCGCCCGCCACACCGACTCCGGCCGCGACACCCAGCGCCTGACTCCCGGAAGTCACCCGCCCACCCTCGCGGTGTGGTTGGATCGCGGGGTGCCCTCCCGCAAGACCCGCATCGAGATCCTGGAGGATCCGGGCGACCCGGACGTCCGGCGCATGCTCGTCGAGCTGGCCCTGGAGGACCAGGAGCGCTACGACCATCCCCAGGAGACCAGGGAGGAGATCGCCGCCCGTACCGTCGGCGTCCCCCCGAGCTTCCAGGGAGAGAACGTCATCCTCGTCTCCTACGACGACGGCGGCCGTGCCCTGGGGCTCTGCTGGTGCGTCCTCTTCGACCCCGGCAACGGGTTGGAGGGAGAGGTCGCCGAGCTCTACGTCGAGCCGAGTGAGCGGGGTCACGGGGTGGCAAACGAGCTGGTGGGGAGGGCGATGCGCCTCTTCCGGGAGCGCGAAGCGACCTTCGTGACCGTCTGGACCCGCCCCGACAACCTCGCCGCCCTGGCCGTCTACCGGCATCACGGCTTCACCCCCACCGAGCAGACGGTGCTCACCTGGCTGCCGCTGCCGGGCCGCGGCCCACGGGACGGCGGCCCGGCTCCCGAGCACGATGCGGATAATCACGCTCCGTGACGCCTCGGAGGACGCGATGACGCTCGAAAGCGACCAGGTCGCCCACGTCGCCATGCTCGCCCGGCTCGGTCTCAGCGACGAGGATGTGGAGCGCTACCGCGAGCAGCTCGACGCCATCCTGGCCCACGTCGACCGCCTCCAGCAGGTGGACACCTCGGAGGTGGGCGAGACCGCCCAGGTCGGCGGGCTGGTCAACGCCTGGCGCGAGGACGAACGGCGCGGGTGCCTCCCCGTCGAGGCCGCGCTCGCCAACGCGCCCAAGCGGCGGCGCGACCACTTCGAGGTCGGGGCGATCCAGGAGTGAAGCGGGGATGAGCAGCGACACCGTCGCCGAGCTGGGCGCCCGGCTGCGGCGCGGGGAGACGACCCCGGAGGAGCTGGCGCGGGCGGCGAGGAGCGACCTGGAGTCCCTTGCCCGTCTCAATCCGGTCCTGCGCTACACGGACGAGCTCGCCGCTCGTCAGGCGGGCCGTGCCGCCCGCCTCCTCGCCGAGGCGCCGGAGACCGCCGGGCCGCTCTGCGGCATCCCCTTCGCCTACAAGGACGTCCTCTGCGTGGAGGGGGTGGAGACCTCGGCCGGATCGCGGATCCTGCAGGGCTTCATCCCGCCCTACACCGGCACCGCCCTGGGGCGGCTGCTGGACGCGGGAGCCGTGCCGGTCGCGGTCACCAACTGCGACGAGTTCGCCATGGGCTCCTCCAATGAGAACTCCGCCTACGGCGCGGTGGGCAACCCCTGGGATGGGAGCCGCGTCCCGGGCGGCAGCAGCGGCGGCAGCGCGGCCGTGGTCGCGGCCGGGGCGGTGCCCTTCTCCCTGGGAACCGACACCGGCGGGTCGATCCGCCAGCCGGCCTCCTTCTGCGGGGTGGCTGGCTTCAAGCCGACCTACGGGCGGGTCTCCCGCTACGGGCTGATCGCCTTCGCCTCCTCACTGGACCAGATCGGCCCCTTCGCCCGCAGCGTGGACGACATTGCCCGCGTCTACAGCGCCATCGCCGGGCACGACCCGCACGACAGCACGTCGTCGCCGGAGGCGGTCGAGCCCGTCGACGAGCAGCTCGGCCGCGGCGTCGAGGGGCTGCGCCTGGGGGTCCCCCACGAGTACATGGCCGAGGGCCTCGAGCCCGGGGTCCGCGTCGCCGTCGAGACCGCGCTGGCGGAGCTCGAGAAGCTCGGCGCCAGCATCGAGGAGGTCTCGCTCCCCTCCACCGAGGCGGCGCTCAGCACCTACTACATCATCGCCCCGGCCGAGTGCTCGGCCAACCTCGCCCGCATGGACGGGGTTCGTTTCGGGCTCCACGTCGATCGCCCCTCGGTCACCGACACCTACCTGGAGACCCGCGGCCGGGGTTTCGGCCCCGAGGTGAAGCGCCGGATCATGCTCGGCACCTACGCGCTCTCCAGCGGCTACTACGATGCCTACTACCGTCAGGCGCAGAAGGTGCGCACCCTGATTGCGGATGAATTCGACCGCGCCTTCGAGAAGGTGGACGCGCTGGTCTGCCCCACCTCGCCGATCGTCGCCTTCCCCAAGGGGGACAGGAGCGATCCCCTCTCCATGTACCTCTGCGACGTGCTCACCCTGCCCGTGAACCTCGCCGGGCTGCCGGGCATCTCAGTCCCCTGCGGGGTGAGCGGGGGGCTCCCGGTTGGCCTGCAGGTGATCGGCCCCCGGATGCAGGACGCGCGGGTGCTGCGCGTCGCCCAGGCCTACGAGCGCGAGACCATCTGGCACACGCGGACCGCGCCGGCGGCGGACGTCCCGGGAGCGGCCCAATGACCACGGCGAGCGCGGTCGCCACCCTGGAGCAGGTGCTGCAGCGCTACGAGCCGGTGATCGGCCTGGAGGTCCATGGCCAGCTGCTCACCCGGAGCAAGATGTTCTGCGGCTGCAGCGCCGACTACATCGGGGCCCCGCCCAACAGCAACACCTGCCCGGTCTGCCTCGGCCTCCCGGGGGCGCTGCCGGTGATCAACCGGGTCGCCGTCGAGTACACGGTGCGGACCGCGCTGGCGCTCAACTGTGAGATCCCCGAGCACAGCAAGTTCGACCGCAAGAATTACTTCTACCCCGACCTTCCCAAGGGCTATCAGATCTCCCAGTGGGACATGCCGCTCTCGTTGAACGGCCACCTCACGGTCAGCGTCGACGGCCAGGAGGTGCGCTGCGGCATCACCCGGGTCCACCTCGAGGAGGACGCCGGCACCCTCCAGCATTCGGGTGACATCCTCCAGCAGGCGCGCAGCTCGCTGGTCGACCTCAACCGCGCCGGGGTTCCCCTGATGGAGATCGTCGGCGAACCCGACCTGCGCTCCTCCGAGCAGGCGCGCGAGTACCTGGTCCGGCTCCGCCAGATCCTGGTCTACATCGGCGTGAACGACGGCAACCTGGAGCAGGGGTCGTTCCGCTGCGATGCCAACGTCTCGCTGCGCCGCCGCGGCGAGACCGGCCTCGGGGTCAAGGTCGAGGTCAAGAACATGAACTCCTTCCGCGCCGTGCAGCGGGCCCTCGACTTCGAGATCATCCGCCAGGGCCGGCTGCTCGACCAGGGCGTGACCATCGACCAGGAGACCCGCGGTTGGGTGGAGGCCAAGGGGGCGACCATCTCCCAGCGGGGCAAGGAGCACGCCCACGACTACCGCTACTTCCCGGAGCCCGACCTGCCCCCGATGCACCTGGGTGCCGACTTCGTGGAGCGGGTGAGGGCCGGGATTCCCGAGCTGCCCCAGCAGCTGGTGGAGCGCCTCCAGCGCGAGCATGGGCTCTCCGCCTACGACGCCGCCATCGTCAGCGCCGAGCGCGACGACGCGCGCGCCTTCGAGGAGCTGGTCGGGATGGGGGTTCCGGCCAAGGCTGCTGCCAACTGGCTGATGGGGGAGGTGGCGCGACTCAGCCGCGAGAGCCGCACCCCGCTCCGGAGCAGCGGGCTCGGGCTGGCCGGGCTCGCCGCGCTGATCAAGCTGGTGGAGGGCGGCCGCATCAACGGTTCCACCGCCAAGGAGCTGCTCGACGAGCTCTACCTCCCCGGTGGCGATCCCGCCGCCCTGGTCTCCGAGCGCGGCCTCGCCCAGGTCAGCGACCAGGCGGAGCTGGAGCGGCTGGTGGACGCCGTCATCGCCGAGAACCCGGCCGCGGTCGCCGACTTCCGGGGCGGCAAGGAGCAGGCCCTGCAGCGGCTGGTGGGCGGGGTGATGAAGGCGACCCGGGGTCGCGCCGACGCCCGCGCGGTCACCGACCTGCTCCGTGAGCGCCTCGCTCCCTGACGCGGGTGCGGTCACGTTCAGGGCAGCGTCGCCTTGTTGGGAGCCGTGGGGGTGGTGTCTCGCTCCGGTCCGGCCGTCGGGACGCGCTGACCGGCGGCCCGCGGCCTTGGCTCGGCAGCATTGCGGCTGCTGCCTGCGCCAAACCTGCGCTCGGCACGCACTCCCGCGCCTCCCGGATGCGGGGCTGAGATGAACCTCGCAAGCGGCGCCCGGCTCGAGGTCCGCTGCGAGGGGATGGTGCACGGCGGGCTCTGCCTCGCCCACGCCGAGGGTGCGACCCTGCTGGTGGACGGCGGCATCCCCGGTGAGCTGGTCGAGGTGGCGCTCACCTTTCGCAAGGGGCGTACCTGGTTCGGCCGGGTCGAGGCGGTGCGGGAGGCCTCGCCGGACCGGGTGACCCCGCCCTGTCCCTACGTGCCGGAGTGCGGCGGCTGCCAGCTGCAGCACGTCGACTATCCGCGCCAGCTGCTGCTCAAGCGGCACGTGGTCCTCGACGCCCTGCGCCGGGCTGCCGTCAGCGTGCCCGCCCCACGGCTGCACGCCATGGCCGACCCCTGGCGCTACCGCTGGCGCGGCGAGTTCCACGTCATCCCCGGGGAGAGGGGGGTGGAGGATGCCACGCTCGGTTTCAATCGCGCCCGGAGCTGGCGCAAGGTCTCCGTCGACGACTGCCTCATCCACCATCGGCGCATCGCCGGCTCGCTCCCCCGGCTCCGCGAGCTGGTCCGCCGGGGCGGGGGACCCGCGCTCTCCGTCCTCCATGTCACCGCCGGCGAGGGTGGCGACGAGCTGCTGCTGCGCGCCAAGCCGGCCGCCGCCCTGGCGCGGACGGCTGTGGACGAGATGGCGGCGTCGCTGCCCGCGCCGGAGCGCTGGAGCACCGACCTCACCACCCTGCACTGGCGGGGACGCGCCTTCCGGGTCTCGCCGGAGTCGTTCTTCCAGGTGGGGTGGGGGCAGCTCGACGCACTCTACGGGTGCGTGCTGGCAGGTCTGGGGGACGTGCGCGGCCGTCGCGTCGTCGATGCCTACGCCGGGATCGGGGTGCTGAGCGTGGTGCTGGCGGCGGAGGCGCGCGAGGTGGTCTGCATCGAGAGCAACCGCAGCGCCGCCCGGATGGGGCGCCTGAATGCCCGCATCAACGACGTCGAGGAGCGGCTGAGCTACGTCGTGGCCCCGGCGGAGTCGGCGCTTCCCGAGGTGGTCGGCCAGGCACCGGTCGACGCCCTGGTGCTGGACCCGCCCCGGGCCGGTTGCGGCGGCCAGGTCACCGGGTGGCTGGCGCTGGCCGGGCCGCCCCGGGTCGTCTACGTCTCCTGCGACCCGGCCACCCTGGCCCGTGACCTCCACGTCCTGGTCGCCTCCGGTCCCTACACCGTGGACGCCGTCGACGTGGTCGACATGTTCCCTCAGACCCACCACGTCGAGACGGTGGTGGTGCTCCGCCGCCAGGGCTGACCCGACCGGCGGGAGCGTCGATTGGGCGGCGGCCCGCTCAGTTGTAGATGGTGATCGTGACCGGCGGGACGCCCGCGCCGGGCGATCCCTCGGTGCGCACGGATCCCTCGATCACGTACGTCCCCGGCGGGGGCGGCTCGGGGAGAGTGGCGGTGAAGGTGTGGGTCGTGCCGGTCGGGATCGTCTCGATGGCGATGGCCATGCAGTGCGCCGCCGGCTCCGGGGTGGAGGTGGGCACCGGTGAGCCGTCCGGGGTCACCGCCCAGGCCGTGAGCGTCGGCTCGCAGCCGCCCACGACCGTCAGCGGGCCACTGACGGTCACGGCGAGCTGGAGCTGGCCGCCGGGCTCGGATGTGACCACCGCGCTCCAGCCGGCCGCGTTGGAGGCGCTGCCGAGCCCATTGGTTTGGGGGATCGACGCGAGGGGCGTGGGGGTGGCGATGGGCTGGGCGCCTCCAGGCGTCTCGCTGCGAGTGCCGCACCCGGCGAGGGTGACCGCCGCCGTGGCGGCGAGGGCCAGCGGGAGGGGGAGCCTCACCCTGAGGATTCTCACCCCCGTGCAACGCGGGAGGCCCGTCGCAGGTTCCCGGAGGCGGTGATGGCCCCTCAGCCGGCAGCCGGTGCCCCCGCCGGCGCGGTCACAATGGACCCAGCCGTCCCGTGGACCACCCGTGGGCGGTGGTAACGTACGTGCGTTCGGAGGCGAGGACCCCAGGGAGATGACGGAGGCGGAGGCGCGCGCGGCGGAGTCGGCGGAGCCATTCGTCCATCTCCACACCCACAGCGAGTTCTCCCTCCTCGACGGTGCGGCGCGGATCCCGGAGCTGGTCAAGCGGGCCAAGGCGATGGGTCAGCCGGCGGTGGCGGTCACGGATCACGGCGTCCTCTACGGTGCCGTCGAGCTCTACACAGAGGCGACCGCGGCCGGGATCACGCCGATTCTCGGCTGCGAGGTCTACATGGCGCCGCGTTCCCACCGCGACAAGGAGGGGCGCGCCGACCGCGACCCTCACCACCTGGTCCTGCTCGCCCGCGACGCAACCGGCTACTCCAACCTCGTGCAGCTCTCCACGATCGCCCACCTGGAGGGCCACTACTACAAGCCCCGGATCGACAAGGAGCTGCTCGCCGAGCACAGCCAGGGGCTGATCTGCCTCTCCGGGTGCGTGGGAGGTGAGCTGCCCCAGGCGATCCTGAGCGGCGATCTCGACGCTGCCGAACGGGTGGCCCGCCAGCACATGGAGATCCTGGGGGCCGACAACTACTTCCTGGAGCTGCAGGACCACGGCATGGCCGAGGAGACGGCGGTGCGCGAGGGGCTCCTTGAGATCGCCCGGCGCACCGGGCTGCCGCTCATCTGCACCAACGACTCGCACTACATCGAGCCGGGCGACGCCGAGGCTCACGACATCCTCCTCTGCCTCCAGACCGGGGCGCGGCGCACCGACGAGAAGCGATTCCGGTTCCACGGCCCGCATTTCTACCTGGCGAGCGGCCAGGAGATGGGCCAGCGCTTCCGCGCCTACGGGGAAGCGGCCGCCAACACCCTGGCGGTGGCGGCTCGCTGCCACTGGAAGCTGGAGCTGGGCGAGCACCACCTCCCCTCCTATTCGCCCATCCCCGAGGGGCTCGACGCCGACTCGTACCTGGCCGAGCTGTGCGCTCGGGGGCTGGTCGAGCGCTTCGGCGAGAACCCGTCCCACGAGGCGCGGGAGCGGCTGGCCATGGAGCTGGACGTCATCCGCCAGACCGGCTTCTCCGCCTACTTCCTGATCGTCTGGGATCTGATCAGCGCCGCCCGCTGCGACGGCGTGGTGGTGGGCCCGGGCCGGGGCAGCGCGGCCGGATCGCTGGTCGCCTACGTGCTGCGCATCACCAACGTCGACCCGCTCCGCTACGGGCTGATCTTCGAGCGCTTCCTCAACCTGGAGCGGCGGGAGATGCCCGACATCGACATCGACTTCGACGATCGGCGGCGCGACCGGGTGATCCAGTACGTGACCGGCAAGTACGGCCAGGATCGGGTCGCCCAGATCATCACCTTCGGCACCATGGCGGCCCGGGCGGCGATTCGCGACGTGGGCCGCGTCCTCGACGTGCCCCTGCCCGATGTCGACCGCCTCGCCAAGCTGGTCCCCGCCTCGGTCGGCATCACCCTGGAGCGGGCCATGGCCGAGGCCCGCGACCTCCGTGACCTCTACGACAACGAGCCCTGGGCCCGTGGCGTCATCGATATCGCCCGCCGGCTCGAGGGCATCTCGCGCAACGCCTCGACCCACGCGGCCGGCGTGGTCATCGGCGCCGAGCCGCTCGCCAGCATTGTCCCCCTGACCCGGGCGACCTCGGGCAACGAGGGGGTGGTCACCCAGTTCGACATGAAGGGTGTGAGCCGGATCGGCCTGCTCAAGATCGACTTCCTGGGCCTCTCCAACCTCACCGTGATCGAGGAGACGGTGGAGAACGTCGAGAAGGTGACCGGCGAGCGGATCGACATCGACGCCATCCCGCTCGACGACCCGGCCACGTTCGAGCTGCTGGGCAAGGCCGACACCCACGGCATCTTCCAGCTGGAGGCCACCCTGGGCAAGCGGATCCTCATCGACATGCAGCCCCGCTCCCTCGGGGACCTGGCCGCCGCCAACGCCCTCATCCGGCCGGGGCCGCTCGAGGGCGGGGTCGTGGATCTCTACATCAAGCGGCGGCGCGGGGAGGAGGAGATCACCTACTTGCGCCCCGAGATGGAGCCGATCCTGGCCGAAACGTTCGGGACCATGATCTACCAGGACCAGGTGATGCAGATCGCCTCCGCGGTGGCCGGCTACACCCTGGGGGAGGCGGACGTGCTCCGCTCCGCGATGGGCAAGAAGGACCAGGAGAAGATGGCCCACCAGCGGGAGAAGTTCCTGGCCGGTGCCGCCGGCCGGGGGGTGGAGGCGGGCACCGCCGCCGCCCTCTTCGACCTCATCGCCCACTTCGCCGGCTACGGGTTCGGCAAGGCCCATGCCTTCTGCTACGGCCTGATCGGCTATCAGACCGCCTACCTCAAGGCCAACCACCCGCTCGAGTTCATGGCGGCGCTGCTCAACAGCCGCGCCGGCGACTTCGACAAGCTCAAGCAGACCATCCTGGACACGCACGCCCGGGGCCTGGTCGTCATGCTCCCCGACGTCAACCGCGGCGAGGCGGGGTTCGCGGTGGGCGACCCGGCCAAGGGCGAGATCCTCTACGGCCTGGCCCACATCAAGGGCGCCGGCGAGCGGGTGATGGAGCAGCTGGTCGAGGAGCGCAGGAGCGGCGGCCCCTACGCCAGCCTGGTCGACCTCTGCCTGCGGGTCGGGCGCGAGCTGAACCGGCGCGTCCTGGAGGCGCTCATCCGCAGCGGCGCCTGCGACGTCCTGGGCGAGCGGGGCATGCTGCTGGCGACGCTCGACCGGGCCCTGGACCGCGCCGCCCAGGTGCGCCGGGAGCGGGAGCTGGGCCAGGGCTCGCTCTTCGGCGACAGCGCCACCGACGAGACCTCGACGGCGCTCTCCGCCGTCGACGAGTTCGGAGCCGTCGCCGAGGTGGCCCCCGTCCCCGCCGACGAGCGGCTGCGCTGGGAGCGCGAGTACCTGGGCATGTACCTGAGCGACCACCCGCTGCGCCGGATCTCCGAGCAGCTCTCCGAGCGGGTGGACACCGGCATCGGCGAGCTGGGAGCCCACCTCGACGGCGTCTACGTGCAGATCGGTGGGGCGATCCGCGACCTCCGCGCCTTCATCCCGCGGCGCAGCACCACCGGGCAGCGGATGGCCTTCATGACCCTGGAGGACCTCTCCGGAGCGTGCGAGGTGGTCGTCTTCGCCCGCATCTTCGAGGAGTGCGCCGAGCTGCTCCGTCCCGACCAGGTGATCGTGGTCCGAGGACGGGTTCAGGCCGGTCGCAACGGGCGCGCACCCACCGCCGCCGCCGGTACCGCCACCGCCGATGAGGAGGAGCATCCCGACACCGAGGCGGTGAGCGTCATCGCCGAGGCGGTGTACGGGCTCGACGACGTGCGTCTGGCCGCGTGGCGGCGCGACAGCCGGGTCCGGCTGCGGCTCGCCGCCGGTCAGCAGACGCTGCTGCCCGCGCTGCGCGCGATCCTCGGCCAGCACCGCGGCGAGGCCCCGGTCCTGGTCCAGGTGCAGGGGTCGCGGTCGGTCGACGAGATCGTGCTCGGCGACGAGTGGAGGGTCGAGCCCGGTCCTGCCCTGGAGCGGGCCGTCGAGTCGCTGCTCGGGGATACCGCCTACCGGGTCGAGGTCGAGCGCCAGCGCGCCCCCGACCGCGAGACCGCGCGCCGCCGCTGAGCCGGCAGCGCCGCCGCTCCGGTCTTGGTGCTGCCGCCCGGGACCAAGCGGCACCGGTCGGAGACGGTCAGAAGGCCGCCGCCAGCCAGTTGAACACGAACATGGCGACGAAGAAGAGCACCAGGTAGACGACGAAGGCGACCAGGGCCTCCACGTCGATGCCCGAGCGGCTGCTGCGCGAGTGCGCGACCAGGCCGTCGAAGGGACGGACGAAGGGCTGGGCCATGGCCTGGATGCCGCGGGTCAGCGGATGCCAGGGATCGGCATGGAAGAGCGAGAGCAGGAAGCGGAGCAGGACCAGCACCGCCACGATGACGATGAGCGTCTCCACCAGCTGCCCCAGCGCGGATACCAGGATCGCCCCCAGCGACACCCCGGTGATGCCGGCGTTGTAGCTGAGCGAGAAGCAGATGTTGGCCAGGACCTCGAGCACGATGATCGCGAGCACCGGCGAGATGTCCAGCATGCCGCCGAAGGTCGGCAGCAGGCCGCGGAAGGGGGCCAGGATGGGGTCGGCGATGGCGCGGATCACCCGGACCACGGGGTTGTACGGGTCGAGCCCCGGGAGCCAGGAGAGGAGCACCCGGATCAGGACGATGATGGCCAGGATCTGCAGGACGATGCCGACGAGGTTGAAGATGCCGGAGACGCTCACGCGCCCGAGTATAGGCAGCGCCCCAATCGTGCAGTCGGATCAGACGCGCGCAGCGTGCTCTGCGTGACCTCGGCTCAGGGGGTGCCGGCCTTCTTGGAGCCGGCCTCGGCGGCGGCCGCCGCGTCCTCATCTGTCCGCGTCACGCCGTCGCCGGATCCGGACACGACGGCCGCGGCCGGTTGCAGCCGGCCCTCGGTCCTCCGCCAGATGACGATCATGGCCGGAACGATCAGCAGCAGCGTGATGATGGCGGTGAGCTGCAGCTCCTTCAGTCCCAGCCAGATCACCGGCTCGCTCTCGCGCAGGAAATCGAGCAGCAGCTGGCTCACCGAGTAGAGCGCCACGTAGCTGATGACCACCACCCCGGGGCGCACGCCACGCCGGCGGATGCCGAGCAGGATGAGCAGGATCACGAGCGTGCCCAGGGCCTCGTAGGCACCGGCGGGCTGGTAGGCGACGCCCAGCTTGAATCCGGCCTGGAGCACCGCGTCAGGGTTGGTGTACGCGGTTGCCCAGGGCAGGTTGCTGGGGCCGCCGAGGATGTCCCCGTTGATGATGTTGCCGATGCGGCCGATCGGCTGGCCCACCACTGCGAAGAACGCGCCGCCATCGAGGAGTACCCAGATCGGCAGGTGCCAGCGCCAGCCCAGCACCACCAGCGTCGTGACAGCCCCCACGATGGCTCCGTAGAAGGCCATGCCCCCGTTCCACACCGCGATGACGTCGAGCGCGTTGTGCATCAGGGAGAGGTTCTGGACGTCGTAGTAGAGGCGTGCGCCGATCAGGCCGAAGAGGATGGCCCAGCCGGTGAGCCCCTCGAGGTAACCCTCGCCGACGCCCCGCCGGATGACGTGGGGGCGGGCCGCCACGTAGTAGGCGACCACGAAGGCCACCACGTAGCAGATCCCGTACCAGTGGATGGCGAGGGAGCCGATCCGGAAGGCGATCGGGTCGATGCCGATGCTGATGGTCGCGAGCATGGTCAGCCATGATGCGACGTCGGCCCGGCGTTCCGCACGCAGAGGAGCCGATAGCCACGTTTGGAACCCAATCTGTCGACCTCGAAGCCCCTGCCGCGGAGCCGCTCGCCGAGCGAATCAGCCCCCAGGTGGCGCTGGACGACGAGGTAGCCCCGGCCGTCCGGTTCGAGGCGCGCGAGCCAGGCGGTCAGCAGCTCGAGCAGCGGCTCCCGGCCGATGCGGATCGGGGGATTGCTGTAGACGGCGGCGAAGCGGAGGTCCCCATCCACCTCCTCGGGGCGGCAGACCTCGACGTTGCCGGCATGGTTGGCGAGGGCATTGGTGCGGGCGAGCCCCAGGGCGCGTTCGTTGACGTCCACGGCGATCACCCGGGCGGAGGGTGCTCGGCGGGCGGTCGCGATCGCGATCACACCGTTGCCGCAGCCCAGGTCGAGCAGGACCGCTCCCGCCGGCGGCGGCGGTATTCCCTGCAGCAGCACTGCGGTACCCGGATCGAGGCCTGCGCCGCTGAACACCCCGCGGTCCGTCTCCAGCTCCAGGTTCTGATCGGAGAGCCGGACCGACACCATGCGCGGGTGACTCGCCACCGCCGGCTGGGCGCTGAAGTAGTGCTCGACGGGGGGACGGCCGTCCGCCATCGGTCGGACGGATCTCCTAGCGGCGCACTAGTGGTGGCGGATGGGCAGGGAGAAGCTGCGGGCCACCGCGGCTACGGCGGAGAGATAGGCGGCGCGGGTCTCGGGTCGGAGGCGGTCCACGTCCACCTCCAGCCCCTCGGCCAGGTGGGAATCCCAGGGCACGTTGACGACCGCCCGGCAGCGCTTGGCGAAGTGGTCGACCACCTGGCGGAGCTCGCGCGAGCGGCTGTTGCGCACCTGGTTGATGACCACGACGGCGTCGGCCACCATGTCGTGGTAGCCGTGCTCGTCGAGCCAGTCGAGGGTGAGGCTGGATGCCCGTGAGGCGTCGATGCCGGGCGCGGCGCAGACCACGATCTGGTCGGTCATCCGGAGCACGCCCTGGGTCGCCGAGTCGAGGATGCCGGTGCCCGTGTCCATGAGGATCAGGTTGTAATGGTGCTCGAGCACGTGCAGCACCTGGCGGTACTCCGGCTCACCGAGGGCGACGCTGATGGTGGGGTCGTCGTCTGACGCGAGCACCTCGAGCCGCGTCGGTGACTGGCTGGTGAAGGAGCGCATTTCGCTGTAGCGGCGGATCCTCTCGGATGACCGCAGCAGCTGGGTGACGGTGGCATCCGTCTCCCGGCGGACCCGGTAGGCGAGCGAGCCCGCGTCCGGGTTGGCGTCGAGTGCGATCACCTTGTCCCGCCGCTGGGCCGCGAAGGTGTGGCCCAGCATGAGGGTGGTGGTGGTCTTCCCGATGCCGCCCTTGCGGGAGACGATGGCGACCTTGCGGCAGGTGGCGATCGGGGTGATCGCGGTGGCCTGCAGATCGCGCTCGCGGCGCTCGGCCCTGCCCGGGCCGGGAGAGATGATCCCGAAGGAGATGGACCGCACCGCGCGGCGCATGCCGCGGGTGGCGGGCCGCACCCGGTCCGGCCCCATCACCCGGTCGGGCGCGAAGTCCTGAGCGGTGCGCGGCGGCGCCGGGGCGGGGCGGGGGGCCGCCTCCAGCTCCGGGTCGGGGGCGAGCGACGCCAGGCGCCCGGTCGCGCGACGCGGTGCGGGTCGCTGCGGCGATGCCAGGGCCGGCTCGGGGAGCGGCCGCCAGGGGGCGGCGGGTCCGCCATTCACGGGGGGGTCGCCGCCGGGGCGGGCGGGAGCCTCACCCGGGCCGCGGCGCGGGCCGTTGGGTTGACCGTTCGGCTGGCCGTTGGGCGGGCTGCCGTTCCCGTCCGGCATGCGCGGAGCGAGCGTCGCCGGCCCCGGGGTGGCGGTTGCGGGGCCCCGCTGCGGCCCTGTGGCAGGAAACCGGTCAGGCTGCCCTGGCGTCCCCGGGGGCCCGATCGGGGGCGTTGATCCGGGAGCCGTGGGGCGTGCGGGCGCTCCGTTCCCCCACGAGGTCGGCCGGGGCGGGCCTGCGCTGGGGGGAGGCGCTGCCGGCCCGTTGCCACCGGGGAGCGGGAGGGGTCGGGCGGGCTGCCCTGCCGGCTCGGCCGGCTGGGCCGGCGCAACCGGCTGGCCGTACGGGGGGAGGTGCCGGGGAGCCGCGGGGTGGGGATGCTGGACCAGATACGTGGGTGACCCGCCGGGCGGCGGCACCGGACGGGCCGGGCCGGGATCGGAGCGCTGCGCCGGGTGGGGGGAGGTGCCTCCGGGGGGCGGCAGCGGGCGCGCCGGAGCGCCGGCCGGGTACCGGGTTGGATAGGCGGGAGCGGCCCCGGGGGTCGGCAGGGGCCGCGCACCCGGGCCGTTGGCCGCACCCGCGCCGTTGCCCGCACCCGCGCCGTTCCCCGTACCAGCCCCGGCGCCGTTGGCCGCACCCGCGCCATTGGCCACGACGCCGCCATTGGCCGCACGCGTGCCATGGGCCATACCGCCGCCATTGGGCGCCCCCATGCCGTTGCCATGGGGGACGAGGTAGGGCGAGGGCCCGGCCTGGGCAGCCGGCGGTCGTGGGGCAGCGGCGTTTGGGGAGGCGTACACGGGCGCCCGGTAGGGGCGAGCGTCGGCGCTGGGGGGCATCTGCCGGGCTGGGGGCGCCGGTGGTATGAACCGCGGCGTCGGCGCGTTCGCAGGCGGCGCGGCGGGCATGCCTGAGCCGTCGGCTCGGGGCATCTGGAAGCGTGGTGGGCCCAATGGAGCCTGGCCGGGACGGTTCACGCGCCCCACGATGTCTACGGCGGGCGGCGGGGGCACGGCACCTGGACGGACCTCCGCCCGGGCCATCAGGCCACCCTCCTCCCCTGGGTTATCGCTCAATACGTCTCCCGCTGGAAAGTCCCGGTAGCAGCAACATTGCCGAACAGAGTAAAGAAAGCACGCTACCGCACCAGCGCCCAGCCTACGCCGTTCGGCCCGGAAATGGCACCCCGGGCCCCGCGAGGAGCGGCACAATCCCGCTGTGCGCGCATCCCAGAGCCCATCCGCCGGCGACGCCACCCTGGCCTCGGGGGGCCGCCGCTCGTGACCCGGCCGATCGTCGTCCTCGGCCTCATGGGGTGCGGGAAGACAACCGTCGGAGCCGCCCTCGCCGACCGGCTGGGCCGCTCCCTCTGGGATGGAGACGCGGAGCTCCAGGAGATGACCGGGATGACCGCGGCGCAACTGGGCGCCCAGCGCGGGATCGACGTCCTGCACGGCCTCGAGTTCGAGGTGATGGCTCTGGGGCTCGCCCGGCGCCCTGCGCCGGTGGTGGCGGCGGCGGCGGCGGTCGTGCTCGATCCGCGGCTCCGCACCGTGATGGGGGAGGCGTGGACGGTCTGGCTTCGCGTCGAGCTGACGCACCTGGCGGCGCGCCTGAGCCACGACGACGGGCACCGGCCCCTCCTCACCGGCGACCTGCTGGCGACGCTGCGGGAGATGGCGCGGGTGCGCGATCCCCTCTACGCGCAGGTGGCCGATCTGAGCCTGGACGCCACCCGGGCCACCCCGGCGGCGCTGGTGGGGCAGATCCTGGCGGCGCTCCCGGCCGGCGTCTGACGCGACGGCCGCTGCGGCCACCCTTCCCCGACGCTTAACCCCGGCGTCGCCGATCGTTCACCGCCGATCCGACATCGTGTGCGCGAGCCGCATGGTGAGAGCGGCCCTGCCTGAGATTGATACCCATCCTCCGTGCGTGCCCGGGCCGGCTGCCGGCCCGGGCTTTCGCGCACTCTGGGGGTTCTCTCCCGCGACCCGACCACCCGGCAATGGCCCGGCTCATCGTGGGATCCCTCACGTGCGGGCCTGTGACGGCCCGGTGACGCCACCGTGAGTCCGGCCGGTGGAGCTCACGCCTAGGCTCTGCGGAGGCTCGGCGTCGAGCCCACCCAGTGAGGCGCGTTCGTGCAGGGGTCTTCGCCCGATCGGTCCCGGTTGCCCGACGAGCTCCGGCGAGTCGCCGGCGAGTTCGCGGATCGGCTGGCGGGCGCCCTCTCGCGCCCGCTGGTCGCTCTGGTCGTGGTCGTGGCGATGGTCGCCGTCTCCGTGGCCTTCGCCGTCCATGGCCTGCGCACCCCGCTGCGCACCGACTACGTGGCGTTGCTCACCGGGGCCAGGGTGGTGGGGCAGGGCGGGTGCCTCTACTGCCTGGGCGCGCAGGCGCACGCCCAGGCCGCGCTGGTTGGAGTGCAGGGAGCGCCTCTGGACGCGTTCCTCGAGACGCCGTTGTGGGCGCTCGCGTACCGATCCCTTCTCGGGTTGCCGCCGTCTGCCGGCTTCGCGGTCTTCCTGGCGCTCTCCGCCGTCTGTCTCGCCGCCACCGGGCACCTGCTGTGGCGGCGGCTGGGGCTGGCGGCCCACGGTGCCGCCGGCGCCGCCCTGCTGGCTCTCACCCTGGTCTCGCTGCCGGCGGCCTGGAACTACCAGCTGGGGCAGATCGACGGCGTACTGGTGCTCCCCCTGGTTGGGGGCGCGGTGCTGCTCGCCACCAACCGGCGGTTCGCCGGAGGGATTCTCCTCTCCCTGCTCCTGCTCAAACCCCAGACGGTGTGGCTGCTCCCCGTTGCGCTGCTGGTCGCGGGGGAGTGGGAGGCGGTCGCCGGGATGGCGCTCGGCGGCGTCTGCCTGGCCGGAGCCTCGCTCTGGCTGATCGGCACCTCGGGGGTGGGCCAATGGCTCGCTCTCCTGGGCAGCAGGGGGCCGGCTCTCTCCACCAGCGACGGGCTGCCCGGCGCCATCGCCAGCCTGGGTGGCAACGGGGCCGGCTTCGTGGCGGCCGCGACCCTGGGGCTGGTTGCGTGCGGGTGGCTCTGGTGGCACCGCCGGTCCCTGGCCGGCCGGCCGCTGGAGGTCGTCGTCCTCGGCGTCGCGTGCTCGCTGCTCTTCGCCCCCCACGTCTACGTCTACGACATGATCCTGGTGACCCTGCCGCTGGCCGTCATGGCCCGGCGATCGCTGGCGGCCGCGCTGGCGGCGGCGCTCCTCCTCAACGCCGCGTACCTGGTCGACACCTACTTCATCTACGAGGGCCCGCACCTCGAGGCACTCGCGCTCTGCGTCATCGTGGCGCTGCTCGCGGCCGGTCTCGGCGACCGGTCCACCGCCAGCGTCGCCCGGCCCGCCCCGGCTCAGGTGGTGGCGAGCTCGACGACCACGGGGGCGTGATCCGAGGGCCCCGTGCCCTTGCGGGCCTCCCGGTCGATGTACGCGTCGCTCAGCCGCGCCGCCAGCGCATCGCTGAGCAGCACCAGGTCGATGCGCATCCCCATCCCCTTGTGGAACATGCCGGCCCGGTAGTCCCAGTACGTGAACGGCAGCCCCTTGAGGGCCCGGGCCCGGACGTCTACCAGGCCGAGCTCCAGCAGGGCGCTCACCGCGGCCCGCTCCGGAGCGCTGACATGCGTCGAGCCGGCGAACTCCGCGGGGTCCCACACGTCCTCGTCGCCGGGAGCCACGTTGAAGTCCCCGCAGACGGCGAGCGGCGGATGCCCGGGGCCCGTCTCGGCGCGGAGCACCTCGAGCAGCGCCGCCAGCCAGGCGAGCTTGTACTCGTAATGGGGGCTCTCCAGGGTGCGCCCGTTGGGGACGTAGACGGACCAGACCCGCACCCCGGCGCAGGTGGCCGCGACGGCTCGCGCCTCCACCTCGGGGAATCCGGGCTCGCCGGCGAAGCCTCGGGTCACCGCCTCCGCTCCCACCCGGGAGAGGATCGCGACGCCGTTCCAGCGGCCGTCGCCATGGGTCACCACCGTGTATCCGAGCTCGGCGACCTCCGCGCTCGGGAAGCCGTCGTCGGCCACCTTGGTCTCCTGCAGGCAGAGCACGTCGGGGCCGGTCGCTGCCAGCCATTCGAGGAGCCGCGGCAGCCGCGCCATCACCGAGTTGACGTTCCAGGTGGCCAGTCGCACGGGCCTGAGGATGGGGACTGCCGGGTCGTCGAGTCAAGCTGGGCTGCCGGGAGATACCCGGCCGCGTCGGCGGACCCCATCTCCGCCGCGACGAGAGGGGATTTGGCGAGCCTGGCCCCGGCGCTCTGATAACGTGGCGCGATGCCCTTCGGGCTGGCGCTGCTGGCGGCCTTCGGATGCGCGGTGAGCACCGGGGTGGCGGCGGTCATCCAGAAGGTCAGCGCCGATCGGGAGGTGCACGCCTCCTCGTTGCACCCCGGGCTGCTCTGGCGGCTCCTCCGCGACTGGCCGTACCTGATCGGTCTCGCGCTGGACGGCTGCTCCTTCCTGCTGACCGTGGTGGCCGCGCAAAACCTGCCTCTCTTCGTCGCCGAGCCGGTCATCGCCATCAATGTGGTCATCGCCGCCCTGATCGAGCGTCTCCTGTTTGCGCGCCGGCTGCGCCGGGGTGCGTGGCTGGCAATCGCCGGAATCCTGGTGGGCCTCACGCTCCTCGCTCTCTCCGGGGCACCGGAGAAGGCACGCATCGTCAGCGCGCTGGTTCGCTGGGTGGTCATCCTCATGCCGCTGGGAGTCGCCGCCCTCGGCTCGGTGGTGGCGGCGCGCCATCACCAGAGCGCCACCATCGCGCTGGGCGCTCTCGCCGGGATCGCCTTCGGCGGCACCGCCGTCGCGGGCAGGATGCTGGTGGTGCCCCACCCGCTCTGGCAGCTGCTGCTCAGCCCACTGGTGTGGGCGATGCTCGCGTACGGCCTGGTCGGCCTCCTCCTCTACACGATCGCGCTGCAGCGCAGCCACGCCAGCATCGTCGCCGCGTCGACCACGGCGGCGCAGTCGATCATGCCCATCGTCGTTGGCATCGCCTTCCTGGGGGACAGCCCGCGCAACGGCACCTGGGCGTTGGCTGCGGTCGGCATGGTGCTTGCCCTCGCCGCCACGCTGGCAATCGCCGTCACCCAGGTGGTGTCCGGTGGAGAGTCGATGCCCGCGGAGGCAGCGGGCACCTGAGCCCGGCGTCGGGCGTCCGGGGTACGCTTCACATCCACATGGGTGACGAGCTGGGTTCTTGGAGATCGTCGAGAGGTACCTGCCGCCACTGCTGGTCGTGGTCGAAGCCGAGCTTGGCGGGTCGCCTCAGGACGACATCGACACGCGGTGACGCGGGTTACGACCGCGTCGTGCCTGCGGCGCCGCCCTCGAACCCGGGACCATCGCACCGTGGTGCCGAGGGTGGGAGTCGAACCCACACGGGGTTGCCCCCGGCGGTTTTTGAGACCGCTGCGTCTGCCATTCCGCCACCCCGGCGTCCCGGCTAGCTTCTCACTTCCCCGGCGGCTGGGTGCAGTCGGTGCAGTCTCCCCGGGTCGCCGCCTGGCACAATTCAGGGCGCCATGGCCGACCCGCTCCCCGCCCCGATCCACTCGTCCCTGCTCCGACTGGCCGACGCGCCCATCGCCTTCGACTACGACGACATCAGCCTGGTCCCGCGCCACGCCTCCACCCTCCCGCACCGCTCCGACGCCCGCCCCGACGTGCGCCTCGGGCCGGCGCATCTGGAGGTGCCGATCGTCGGGTCGCCGATGCCGGACGTCTGCGGACCCGAGATGTGCCAGGCGCTGGCCGAGGAGGGCGCGCTCGGCATCCTCCACCGTTTCCAGTCCATCGACGAGGAGGCGGAGCACTTCCGCGCCGCCGCCGGTGGCGGGACGGCCGCGGTGGGAGCCGCGGTCGGCGTGACCGGCGACTACCGCGAGCGCTTCGACGCCCTGGTCGAGGCGGGCTGCAGGATCGTCTGCCTCGACACCGCCAACGGGGCGCACGCTCAGGTGGGGACGGCGCTCAGCTGGGCGCGGGAGCGCCGCGATGACGTCACCCTGGTCGCCGGCAACGTCGCCTCCGCCGAGGCCTTCCGCTGGCTGGAGGACCATGGGGCCGACGTGATCCGGGTGGGCATCGCCGGGGGCGCCGTCTGCGAGACCCGCACCGAGACCGCCGTCTTCGTCCCCACCCCGTACGCCGTCGCCGAGGTGGCGCGGGTGCGGCGGCGCGCCCTGATCCTCGGGGACAGCGGCGTGCGCGAGCCGGCCGACCTCTGCAAGCTCCTCGCCCTGGGGGCGGACCTGGTCATGGTCGGCTCGGCGCTGGCCGGCACCGGTGAGGCGCCGGGGCGGGTGATCATGCTGGACGGCAAGAAGTACAAGATCATGCGTGGCGCCGCCTCCTTCTCAGTGCAGCAGCAGGCGGGGCGCGACGAGCCGGAGTACGTGGAGGGGGCCGAGACGATGGTCCCCTACAAGGGGCGCGTCAGCGGGGTGATCGGCCGTTATCTGGCCGGGCTGCGCAGCTCCATGTCGTATATGAACGCGCGCAGCCTCGACGAATATCGGGCCAACGTCGACTTCGTCCGGCTTCGCTGATCCGGCTTCGGGGCCGGCGTCTCCCGGCCCGGGTCAGGCCCCCGTCAGCCGTCCCCCGTCAGCACCCCGCCGCGCCGGCTGGGCGGTGCCGGCCAGGCAGTCGACCTGCTTGACCAGGTCGAGGACGTTCTCGTTCACCGACGGCAGCGTTTGCCGTGGGCCATCCTCGGCGGTCGACTGGCGGTGGACGGGCACCCCGGCGTCGACATACCCGAGACGCTCGTAGAGGCGGCGGGCTCCGGCGTTGCCGGTGCTCACCGCCAGGGTGACGGCGGGGTCCCCCTGCGCCGCGGCCGCAGTCTCGGCCGCCTCCAGGAGTGCGCTGCCGATCCCCCGGTTGCGGTGCTCCGGCAGCACGAAGACGTCCTCCACGTAGGGGAGCCCGTCCACCCTCGCATCCGAGACGGTCAGGGCGGCCGGTCGGCGCCGGTGAAGGAGCGCCTGACCCACCGGGGTGCCGCCCTCCCAGGCCACCAGGTAGATGCACTCGCCGCGCCGCTGGCGCTCCAGCCGATCGGCGACCACGATGCGGTGGCGGAGCGTGGCGGCGACCGCCGCGGCCTCGTCCCAGCGCAGCAGGTGCACGTCCATGGCCCCACTCTGCCACAGCGTGGTCCGGTGGACCTCACCCTCTGGGGTGACGTGGGCCCTGGGTCGCTCGATCGCCGGGGTGGTCGAGGCCCACCGGGCGGGCGGCTGGGGAACCGGGGCACCGTGCCCCGCGTATGTTGGTGAGATGGACGACGAGGCGCTCCTCGACCGCTGTCGTCGCGGTGACCGGGAGGCTTTCACACCGCTCGTCCACCGCTACCAGGACGAGCTGTACACCATGGCACTCCGCCTCACCGGCAACCCGGCCGACGCCGCCGACGTGGTCCAGGAGACGTTCACCCGAGCCTTTCGGAGCCTGCCCACGCTTCGTGGCCCGACCGTGCGGGCCTGGCTCTTCCGGGTGGCCGTCAACTGCGCCCACGACGTTCACCGCCAGCGCAGCCGCCGGCCGGCGGAACCCCTGGAGGACAGTGAGGGGCGGGTCCTCGACCTTCCCGACCCGGGCCTGGGGCCGGAGGCGACCGCCCTGCAGCGGGAGCGCGCCGACGCGGTTCGCCAGGCCCTGACCGGCCTCCCTCACGACTTCCGGGTCGCCGTGGTGCTTCGCGATGTGAATCAACTCTCCTATGAGGAGATGGCGCAGGCGCTCAGCGTCCCACTGGGGACGGTGAAGTCGCGGATCTCCCGCTCTCGAGCGCTGCTGGCGGAGGCCCTGCGGGGGTCCGCAGCCGTCTTCCCCCAGACGGAGGAGGGGTGGTGAGCGAGCACGTCGAGGAGCTCTTCTCGGCCGCCTACGACGGTGAGCTGAACGCGGACGCGCGAGCGGCCTTCGATCGCCACCTGGCCGGATGCCCCGACTGTGCGGCCGCATTCGCCCGGTTGACCACCGCCGTGGACGCCCTGCGCGAGCTGGGTCCGGCGCGGATGCCGCGACCGGTCCGCCTTCCCGAGGGGTCGCCGCTCCCGGCGCCGCGCTTCGGGCGCCTGCCGTTCCGGCCGGCCTGGGGACGCGGTCTGGTGGCGGGGCTGGCGGCGGTCGGGACGGTGGCGGTCGTCGGCGGGATCGCCGCGGTGGTCCTCACCCGGGGGGCCGGGACATCGTTCTCGTCATCCACAGCCAACGCACCGCTATCTGGAGCCGCCGGGGCGGGAGGATCCAACGCTCGCGCCGTCCCGGGCGTGGCACCGGGTGCCAGCATCGCCGGGCCCGAGGACCTCTGGCCGGCGGGTTGCAGCGCCCAGTACCTCGGAATTGACGCCACCGCGGCCGCCCAGACACCGGCCGGCTTCACGAACCGCGCCAGCAGCGACGATGGCGTGACCGACGTGATGATCGCCACCGCGGGAACGAGCTTCGCCCCCGGCGAGACGACCGACGTTTACACGCGCATCGTCGACGACAGCAGCGGAGCCGACTATCTTCCGTGCACGGCCCTGGAGGGCCCGCTGGCCGGCTCGTCCGCCACCGTGACCGTGCCCGCGGCGGAGCCCAGCTTCACCCCAGGCCCCGGCCCGGGTCCGGCCTACCTCACCCCGGACGGCCAGCCGACGGTCGAGGTGACCATCCCCGCCTCGGCGGTGGAGGGCGCGACCTACGAGGTCGTCGTCGAGGTGCCCGCGGGTGCCGGGGAGGCCCAGGCCCGCGAGGTGAGCCTCCAGATCCAGATCAGCTGAACCCGTTCGCGGCGAAGGGAGCGCGGGGGCACCCTGCGCACCGTCGGGATGTCAAGATAGTTCGTCACGAACATTTCGTCACGAATTATCAGCGATTCCCCGCTGCACACAGAGGGCCGCCGACCCCGGGGGGGGCCGAGCCTCCTCCCTAAGGGTGGACGGCCGTGCAGACTGGACGGCCATGCGCCTCCCCCGCGCCGCCTGCCTGGGCCTGCTGCTCGCGACCCTGACCGGGTGTGCGGCACCGTTCGGGGGCGGCCCTACCCCGACACCGCCGGGGCTGGTGGTGGTCACGGCCGGCGGGACGGCGCTCGAGGATGGGACCGACGACGTGCCGCCCACGCTGGAATTGGGCCTGGAGGGGTCCGGGGTCAACCCGTCGGATGCCTCCGCGACCCTCGACGGTCGCCGGCTCACCCTGAGGAGCTCGCCGCAGGGCGTGAGCGCGAGCGTCGCCCCTATGGCCTACGGCAGCCAGCACAGCCTCGATATCGACGTGGCCGGCAGCCCCGCCCAGGTCATCGCCTTCCAGGTGGTCGAGCGCACCGGCGTGAGTGCCGCCGCCTGGCTGAACCCGGCAGGTCGGATCGTCTGCGACGTCGCCTTCGAGCTGGCCCCGGATCAGGCCGCCGTGGCGGCCGCCCTTCCCGGCGCCCACCTCACCTGGACCGACCCGACCGAAATGGCCCTGGCCTGGGCCACGCCGCCCTCCAGTATCACCATCCCCGCCGGCCTGGCGGCGGCGAGGGGGTCGGTGCTCGACGGGCCGCTCCAGCTCGCGCTCCGTGGCCTGCAATCGGGGCAGCTTCGACGCGTGACCGTCCCGGCCGCGCCCCCCGTCCCGGCCAATCTCCGGCTCACCCTCTGGACCATCAACGACGCCGCCTCCAACACCTCGACCCAGGAGCATGCGGCGGCGACCGCCGTGCTCAGCCCGACGGGGTGGGAGGCGCAGGCCGACGGCAGCCTGCAGGGCACCCCCGACCCGGCGGCGCTGGCGACGGCGCAGACCGCCGGCCGGCCCGCCTGGGCGGTCCTGGCCAACGACCAGATCGGCTCCTCGGGGATCGACCAGCTGCTCAACAGCCCCACCGCGGAGAGTGCCCTGGTCGCGGCCGTGGTCAGCGGGGTCCGGAGCCTTCACCTGGCCGGCGTCAACCTCGACTTCGAGGGCGTTCCCGGGAGCGACGAGTCCGCCCTAACAACATTCGCCGGGGAGCTGGCGACCGCCCTCCACGCGGCGAGCGCCGGCCTCTCGGTGGACGTCGTCCCCCACACCGAGAGTGGCGTGAACTCCGCCTCCGCCGCCTACGACGACCCCGCGCTGGCCGCGGTCGCCGACTACCTGGTGGTGATGGCCTATGACGAGAACACGGCTGCCGGTGAACCCGGGCCGGTCGCCGGGCTCGACTGGCAGACCGCGGAGCTCGCCGGGACCCTGGCGGGGGTGCCCGCGGACAAGGTCGTCCTGGGCATCCCGCTCTACGCGCGCTCCTGGTCCGGGAGCCAGGTCACCGCGGGCGGCTACGCGCCGTTGGTCGCCCAGGCACTCGGCGAGCCCGGGGTCTCCTACGATTACGACTTCGCAGCGGCCACCCCCGAGCTGGTCAGCGACCCCGGCGGGGTGCCGACCCAGCTCTGGTTCGACGACGCCGACAGCCTGCTGCGCAAGATCGGCGCGGTGAGCCAGCTCGGCCTGGCGGGCGTGGCCGCCTGGCGGGCGGGATTCGAGGACCCCGCCTTCTGGTCGGTCATCTGACCGGTCGGGCGGCCGGAAGGGCTCGCCTACGAGGCTTCGGGGTTGGTGCCCAGGTCGGGGAGGTTCAGCTCATTGACCCAGTCGCGGACCTTGGCCATCCGCTCCTCGACCGCCTCGTCCAGGTCCCCCGGCTCTCGGTCGGCGTCGGGCTCGGGGAGCACGCCCGCCTTCTCCAGCACCTCGGGAGCCACGAAGATGCCCGCGCCCACCCGGACCGCCACCGCGATCGCGTCGCTCGGCCGGGAGTCGATCTCCAGCCGGCGGGAGGCCACGCGGGCGAGGATCCGCGCGTAGAAGACCTCGTTGGCCAGCGAGGTCACCACCACCCGCTCGATGCTGCAATCCACCGCCGACAGGATGTTGGCGAGCAGATCGTGGGTGATGGGGCGCTCGGGGGTGATCCCGGTGATCCGGAGCGCGATCGCGTTGGCCTCGTTGATGCCGATCCAGATCGGCAGGTAGCGCTCCGCCTCCTTCTCCTTGAGGATGACCACGTGCTGCCCGGTCGGCATGTGCACCCGGATGCTGTCCACGGTCATCTCGATCAGGTCGGGAGCCATGGCTCGATCATAGCGCCGGCCCCGAAGCCCCGCCGTAGCCCATCGGGGTGATATCGGTGGCCCCGGGGCGGCTGCTCACGACCGCCCTCGGGCGCCCGCCCGGAGAGGCCGGGGAGGCGAATACCATCACCCGGTGCCCAGCGACGCCGGAGGAGCCCCGGGGCGCTCCACCCTACTGCTGATCGACGGCCACGCCCTGGTCTACCGCGCCTTCTTCGCCATGCCGGCGCTGACCAACAGCCGGGGCGAGCTGACCAACGCCGCCTACGGCTTCACCTCGATGCTGCTCAAGGCGTTCACCGAGCACCACCCGGACTTCGCGATCGCCGCCTTCGACCCGCCCGGGCCCACCTTCCGCCACCAGGAGATGGAGGGCTACAAGGCCCAGCGCCCGCCCATGCCCCCCGAGCTGCGCCCCCAGGTCCAGTGGGCACGGGACATCGTGGGCGCGCTGGGCATCCCCGAGGTGGAGGTGGTCACCTTCGAGGCCGATGACGTCATCGGCTCGCTCTCGGTCAAGGCGGTGGCGGCGGGGCTGGACGTGATCATCGTCACCGGCGACATCGACACCCTGCAGCTGGTCAACCCCCACGTGCGGGTGCTCATCAACCGGCGCGGCATCAGCGACACGGTCGTGTACGACGTCGACGCGGTGCACCAGCGCTTCGGCTTCGAGCCTCCCCTGGTCGCCGACTACAAGGCGCTGCAGGGCGACGCCAGTGACAACATCCCGGGCGTCCCCGGCATCGGCGAGAAGACGGCCATGTCGCTCATCCAGCAGCACGGCCCGCTGGAGGCGATCCTCGACGCGGTGCCGGAGATGAAGCCGGGGAAGCTGCGCACCTCGCTGGGCGAGCACGCCGACCAGGCCCGCCTGAGCAAGCGCATGGCCACCATCCAGTCGGACCTCGACGTCCCCCTCGACTTGGCGGGGGCCCGCGTGGGCGGCTACGACCAGCCCGCGGTGCACGCGCTCTTCGACCGTCTCGAGTTCCGCTCCCTGCTGCCCCGGCTGGGCGAGGCGCTTGGCTACGGCACGGCACCGGTCGCGGCCCCGCCGGGCCAGGGCCAGCTCAGCCTCGAGGCGGTGGCGGCCCCGTCCGGCGACGTCGTGATCGTCGAGGGCGAGGTGGAGCTGAAGAGGATGCTCGCAGCGGTCCACGACGCCGGTCGCGTGGCTCTGCGCACGGTGACCTCGGGTCCGCCGCGCACGGGCACGCCTCTGGGCGCCGCCATCGCTCCGATGAGCACCGCGCACACCTGGTGGGTGCCGGCGCCCCAGCTCCACGCGGCGATCAAGGCACTGCTCGACGACCAAGCCCTCATCGTCGACGGCTATGACCTGAAGCGCGAGGTGCTCGTCGGGGGCCCGGCGCTCGGGGCCAGGCTGGGCTTCGACGTGATGCTGGCCGCCTACGTCGACAACCCGCGGACTCGCGTCCCCTCCCTCTCCGTGCTCGCCGCGGAGCTCTGCTCCGTCCAGGTCGACGCCGAGGAGGAGCTGACCGGCACCGGCCGCCAGCGGCGAAACCTCGAGGACCTGAGCGTGGCCGAGCTGGCCGCCTACTACGGGTGCTGGGTCGGACTGGTCGAACCTGTTCGCGCGGTGCTGAGCAGCCAGCTCGCCGCCAGTGGGCTGCTCTCCCTCCACGACGACCTCGAGCTACCTCTGGTGCCGATCCTCGCCGCGATGGAGCGGATCGGCATCCTCCTCGACCGGGACGCGCTCGCCGCCATCTCGGCCGAGATGCAGGCGCGCATCGCCGCCCTGGAGGGCGACGTCCACGAGCATGCCGGCCACGCGTTCAACCTCGGCAGCACCCAGCAGCTCGCCGCCGTCCTCTACGACGAGCTGGGGCTCGCCGCCGGGCGCAAGACCAAGTTCGGCCGCAGCACCGACGCCGACAGCCTGGAGGCGCTGCGCGAGGAGCACCCGGTGGTCGACCTGGTGCTCGAGTGGCGCCAGCTCACCAAGCTCAAGAGCACCTACGTCGACTCGCTGCCCACGCTCTGCGACCGCGACGGCCGGGTGCACACGTCCTTCAACCAGGCGGTGGCCGCCACCGGCAGGCTCTCGTCGGCGGACCCCAATCTGCAGAACGTCCCCATTCGCACGCCCTGGGGTCAGCGGATCCGGCGGGCCTTCGTCGCTGGGCCCGGGTGGGTGCTGGTCTCCGCCGACTACTCCCAGATCGAGCTGCGGGTGCTGGCGCAGATGACCGGTGAGGAGGGGCTCATCGAGGCCTTTGCCCGCGGCGAGGACATCCACCGCCGCACCGCTGCCCAGGTGTACGGGGTCGACCCCGCGATGGTGACCCCGGAGATGCGCCGGGTCGCCAAGGTCGTCAACTTCGGGGTGGTGTACGGGCTTTCCGACTTCGGCCTGGCCCGGGACACCGGGATGTCCCGCGAGGAGGCGGCGGTCTTCATCCACACGTACTTCGAGAGCTTCCCCGCGGTCACCCGCTGGCTGGAGCAGACCCGCATGCACGCCCGGGAGTGGGGATGGGTCGAGACCTTCACCGGGCGCCGGCGCCACCTCCCCGACATCCGTGCCGCCAACCGTCAGCTCCGCCTGGCCGCCGAGCGCATGGCCGTCAACATGCCCATCCAGGGGGGCGCGGCGGAGATCATGAAGAAGGCGATGATCGACTGCGACCGGGCGCTGCGCGAGAGCGGTTCGACCGGCCGGGTGCTGCTCCAGGTGCACGACGAGCTGGTCGTCGAGGTCCCTCGCGAGGACGCCGCGGCGCTGGTGCCGCTGGTCCGGCGCGCGATGTCCGAGGCCGAGTCGCTTGTCGTCCCGCTGGTCGTCGACGTCAAGATCGGGGAGAACTGGCAGGAGATGACGCCGGTGCCCGCGGAGGGCTGACGTCGTGCGGGGGCGCCGCTGGGACTCGCAGCTGGTCCGCCGGCGGCGTCATCTCTGGGCTGGTCATGCCTGAGCTTCCCGAGGTCGAGACCGTCGTCCGCGATCTGCGGGCCGAGCTGTCCGGACGGCGGTTCGTCAGCGCATGGGTCTCCCAGCCGGGCGTCCTGCGCTATCCGGAGCCCGAGGCGTTCACCCTCGCGCTCCCTGGCCGCCGGGTTGAGTCCGTCGAGCGCCGTGGCAAATACATCTTCTGCGAGCTCGACGAGAGGGGCGATCTCGTCGTCTTTCACCTGGGCATGACCGGGCATCTGCGCGTCACGCAGCGCGCTGCCGAGGTGGTCAAGCACACCCACCTGCGCGCCGGCCTCGACGACGGCCGCGAGCTGCGCTTCGACGACGCGCGGCGCTTCGGGCGGGTGATGCTCGGGTCCCGTGCACTCCTCGAGGAGCGGCGCATGCTGCCCGCCCTGGGGGTGGAGCCCCTCTCCGACGACTTCACCCCTCAGCGCTTCGACGCGCTGATGGGGCGCACAACCCGGACCGTGAAGGCGGCGCTCCTCGACCAGTCGGGGATCGCCGGGCTGGGGAACATCTACATCGACGAGGCCTGCCACCTGGCCGGGGTGCGGCCCACCCGGCGCTGCCAGCGACTCACGCGGGCGCAGCGGGCCACCCTCCACGCCGCGATCCGCGCGGTGCTGGAGACGGCGATCGCCAACCGCGGGACCACGTTCGACGATTACCGCGATCTCTGGGACACCGCCGGCAGCAACGGCGAGGTGCTCCAGGTCTATGGCCGGGCCGGCGAGAAGTGCCTGCGCTGTGGGGCGCTGCTTCGCAAGACCGTGGCTGCGGGCCGCACCACTGTCTACTGCCCCGTCTGCCAGCGCTGATCGAGACCAGCCGCCCGGCGATCCGATCCCCGCCGCGCACCGTCTCGTGGTGGTTGGCGCCCAGATCACTTGCCGCCGGGCGGGATCGATGCGACAATCCGCTGGAGCCAGGCGGCCGATCGGACGGTGTGCGCCGTGCCGGCTCGTGGGGGAGAAGCGCATGCGCATCACACGGATTCACGCCATCCTGACCACGGGCGCGCTCCGCTCGGCGCTGGCCGCGGCAGCGATCGTCACCGTCGTGGGATGCGGCAGCACGTCCGAGGCTGCCACCCCCACTCGCACCGTCGCAGCCTCGGCGGTGGCCACAGCGACCCCCACACCCACGCCCCTTCCGACCCCGACGCCCACGCCCATACCGACGCCGACACCCAAGCCCGCCCCGACTCCCACGCCCTCCACGGCGCCGACCATCACCAGCTTCACGGCGCCGAGCATGGTGGCCTGCTCCGCGGGTCAGGTGACGCTCACCTGGACCAGCCGCAACGACACCGGGGTGAACATCGACATCGACACCCCGGGTGGCGCCTACAACTCGTCACCTCTTCCCCCCAGTGGATCGGACACGGTCCCCTTCGCCTGCGGAGGCAGCACGGGTACGGTCACCCAGCACTACTACCTGCAGACGGTCGGCGGCAGCGGGCCCATGGCCACCGCGGAGCTCAACGTCACATCGAGCTCCTGACCTTACCCGTTCGCGCTGCCAGCGCTGACCCAACCTGCGGTCAGTGGAGGCACGTCTCCGCCCCAGCCTCAGGTGCCGTTTCGCGCCGACGGCCAGGCCACCTTCGCCCGCTGCACGCGTCGAGCGCGATGCACACGACCAGGGCGATCAACCATCCGTTCCAGGCCGTCAGGCGCGGCAGTCCCCCGATGAGCCAGGCGACCAGCCAGATGATGGTCATCTCCCGGCCGTCCGCGGCTGCAGGTGTTCCCGCGCGTCTTCCATGGCTCAAGGCTGGGGGCCCGGGTGTCATCGCGCCACCCGGCAGGCCCACGAATCCCTCGGGTGGTTCGCCCTACCCCATGCCGCTTGTGCTCACCCTCGGGAAACCCGCATCCTTGGGACGTCATGTACCCGTTCGAGCGCTTCACGGCGAGAGCCAAGAAGGTGCTCACGCTGGCCCAGCAGGAGGCCGAGAAGGCCGGCCGTTCCTACATCGGCACCGAGCACCTTCTTCTTGGCCTTCTCCGGGTTGAGGGCGGGGCGGCGGCCAAGGTTCTGAACCGCCTTGGGGTGGAGATTGACGGGGTCCGCACCGCCATCGCCGGGAATCTGGGTCGCTCGGAAGGGCGCATCCAGCAAACCATCCCCACCTCGCGCGTCAAGAAGGTCATCGAGGTGGCCTTCGAGGAGGCACGCCGGATGGGCACCACCTACGTGGGCACCGAGCACCTGCTGCTCGGTCTCCTCATCGAGGGGGAGGGGTTCGCCGCCCACGTGCTCGACGACCTGGGCGTCGACCTCGAGAAGGTGCGCGCTGACATCGATCGGCTCCACCACGAGGTGCCCTCCGAGGAGGCCGGGTCTGAGCCTGAGAAGGCGCCGGGCTCGGTCGAACAGCCCGCCGGTCACGTCGTCACCAGCACCTTCATACCGCGTCCGCCTGCGGGTCGGCCGGGCAGGGAATCTCCGTATGGCCCTGTGGAGATCGGGCGCGCGGCACAGCGGCTGGCCGACCAGCAGCACACGGTCGCCGGCCCCGAGCACGTGCTGCTCGCCGCGCTCGACACCAACCCGCTGTTGGGGCGGATGCTCGCCGCTCTGGGGATCGACGAAGCCAAGCTCGCCGAGCTGAGGCGGATCGCCACCCCACCCGAGAGTTTGGTGGAGCTGCGCCGGACCGTCCACGACAGGGCGATCGTGCTCGGTGAGTGGCATGACTTCCCCCCCGGCGCCATTGCCGACTTCCGCGAGGCGGCGCAGGCGTACGCACGGGGTCGCCGGCCGAGCGATGCCGAGAGAGAGGAGCTGCGCCGCCTCCGGGCCGAGCTGGACGAGGCGGAGCGCCGCTGGCGGGCGGGGGCGGAGCCGGGCGAGGACGAGCCGGGCCCGGGAGAGGCCGCGCCGTAGACTGGGTCGGTGCCCCAGTTCCAGTTGACGTCCACGTTCTCCCCGGCGGGGGACCAGCCCGAGGCCATCGCCGGGCTGCTCGACAGCCTTCGCCAGGGCAATCGCGAGCAGACCCTGCTGGGGGTGACCGGTTCGGGCAAGACCTTCAGCGTTGCCCACGTCATCAACGCGCTGCAGCGGCCGACGCTCGTCCTGTCGCCCAACAAGACCCTGGCCGCCCAGCTCTGGGCGGAGTTCCGCGAGTTCTTTCCCCAGAATTCGGTCGAGTTCTTCGTCTCCTACTACGACTACTACCAGCCGGAGGCCTACATCCCCCGCACCGACACCTACATCGAGAAGGACTCCTCGCGCAACGAGGAGATCGACCGGCTCCGCAACAGCGCCACCCGGGCGCTGCTCACCCGGCGCGACGTCATCGTGGTCGCCTCGATCTCCTGCATCTACGGCATCGGCTCGCCCGAGAACTACCTGGGCGAGTCGGTCACCGTCAAGGTGGGGGAGAGCTGGCGCCGCGACATCCTGCTCCGCAAGCTGGCCGACCTCCAGTACCAGCGCAACGACACCGACTTCGGGCGCTCCCGCTTCCGGGTCCGCGGTGACGTCCTCGACGTGCAGCCCGCCTACGAGGAGGTGGCGGTGCGCATCGAGATGTTCGGCGACCAGATCGAGTCGATCCGGGAGTTCGACCCTCTCACCGGAGAGGTGGTGGCCCGGCGCGAGAGTGTCGTCATCTTCCCAGCCTCCCACTACGTGACCCCGGCCGAGCAGATGAGGAGCGCGATCGAGAGGATCGAGGCCGAGCTGGAGCAGCGGGCGGCCGAGCTGGAGGCGGGCGGCCGGCTGCTGGAGGCGCAGCGGCTGCGTCAGCGGACCGGCTTCGACGTGGAGATGATGCGCGAGACCGGGACCTGCGCCGGCATCGAGAACTACTCGCGCCACCTCACCGGCCGAGCCGAGGGGGAGCGCCCCTACTGCCTGCTCGACTTCCTGCCCGACGATTCGCTCATCGTCGTCGACGAGTCGCACGTCGCCGTGCCCCAGATCGACGGCATGGCCAAGGGCGACCGCGCTCGCAAGATCCCGCTGGTCGAGTACGGCTTCCGGCTCCCCTCGGCCCTCGACAATCGCCCCCTCACCTTCGCCGAGTGGAACCAGATGGTCGGTCAGATCGTCTATGTGAGCGCGACCCCCGGCCCCTACGAGGAGAGCCGGTCGAGCCGGACCGTGGAGCAGATCAACCGGCCCACCGGGCTGGTCGACCCCACCATCGAGATCAAGCCCAGCGAGGGTCAGATCGACGACCTGCTGGCCCAGGTCCGGCGCCGCATCGAGCGCGGCCACCGCTCGCTGATCACGACGCTGACCAAGAAGATGGCGGAGGATCTCACCGACTACATGCGGGAGGCGGGGGTGAGGACCCGTTACCTGCACAGTGACGTCGAGACCATGGAGCGGGTCGAGATCATCCGCGACCTCCGCCTCGGGGTCTTCGACGTCCTGGTCGGGGTCAACCTGCTCCGCGAGGGCCTCGATCTTCCGGAGGTCGCGTTCATCGGCATCCTCGACGCGGACAAGGAGGGCTACCTCCGCGGTTTCCGCTCCCTGATCCAGACCATCGGCAGGGCGTCGCGCAACCTGGACGGGCACGTGGTCATGTACGCGGACGCGATGAGCGATGCGATGCAGCGGGCGATCGCCGAGACCGACCGCCGCCGCGCCATCCAGATGGCCTACAACGACGCCCACGGGATCACCCCGCAGACGATCGTCAAGGCCGTGTACCAGATGGAGACCCACCGCGAGGAGCTGAGCGCCCGGGCCGCCACCTTCCAGGAGGCGTCCGGGCTCCCCCCGGACGAGCTGCTCCGTCTCGCCAAGGACGTCGAGAAGGAGATGAAGCGTGCCGCCCACGACCTTGAGTTCGAGCGGGCCGCCGAGCTGCGCGACCGGCTCACCGAGATCCGGCGACGGCTCGAGGAGGGCGACGGGGCCCCCGAGGGCGCGGTGCCGGTGGGTGGAGGTACGGCGGTACGGCCGCGGTCGGGCAGCGGGAGGAGCGCTGGGCGTCCTCGCGGCCGGCGCTGAGCGACGGGCGCGGCGCCGCCATCCCATGGCGTCGGAGATCCGTCACGCGCCCGCTCTGCGCCATGCAACCGATCTGTGACATCGGGCACATCTCCGCGCTCCGCGCGTCGTCACGGGTTCGTCATCTGGCACCAGAAGTGCTGACTAGACTGAGCAACGTACCGGTGACGGTGCGAGGAGACGGCGCGTGAAGATATGGAAGCGGCCGGCGACGACAGACCTGCCGGCGAGTCGGCGCCCGGAGCCAGCCCCCATCCAGACCCTGGCCTGGGACCTCGGTGACCAGTACTGCTCAGCACGGGGCTGCACCCAGAAGACGGGGCTCGCATGCAGCTACATCGACCGCCACGAGCGACCATGCCCCACGGGGTGGTGCCCCGAGCATCGCTACATCACCCACGGCGCGGTGTTCTGCCCCACTCACGGCCGCCTGCTCGACGGCACGGGGGACGAGTTCCATGAGCGCGTCCGGGTCGACCTGGGCAATGTCGTCCCGGTGGTGCTCGCCTGGATCGTGCAGGAGATCGACGCTGAGGTCTCGACGACCATGCTCCAGGTCGCCCTGGAGTGGCGCAACGCGTTGGTGCTCGACCCCGTCCACTTCGCGCTGGTGGGCGTCGAGCGGACCCGCACCTGGGAGCGCGCGTGGAAGATCTGCGACAGCCTCGGTCCGACGCTTCGGGTGGCGACTGTCATCGAGGAGGCCGAGCCCGGGGTCGTCGAGGCCCGGATCAACGCGCGGCCGGTCATCCGCCTGGTCATCCCCTGGCACGAGAACCACGGGTTCGGTGAGAGGCCGGAGAGCGCCGCGGCCGCCCGGGAAGCTGTCCTCACCTTCCGGGAGCGGCTGCTGGTGGCCCTGATCCGGGGCATCGCCGAATGGCGGCGGGACAATATCGGCAACCGCGACAGCGACGACGCCAGCCTGCGGGGACTGGCCTGGCGCGGACCGGCCGGGTCGGCCACCCCCTGGGCATCGCCGCAGCGCAGCTGAGCCGACGGCGGGGGGGGTCGGTCCTGCGGTCCCGTCGAACGCACATCCGTTCGCTATACTGGCGCGATGAGCGCCGCGAGCCGAGGCCAGCCGGTCCGGACCTTCATCTGCCAGGCCTGCGGGTGGGCCAGCCCCAAGTGGCAGGGGCGCTGCGGCGGCTGTGAGGAGTGGAACACGCTGGCCGAGGCGGCCGGGCGGGTCGGGGCCCCGGGACGGCTGAGCGCCGCGCCGCGGGCAGTCACGCTGGGCGAGGTCGGCACCTGGCACGCCCCGCGGCGCTCGAGCGGGATGGGCGAGACCGATCGCGTGCTCGGGGGCGGCCTCGTCGAGGGTTCGCTGATCCTGCTGGGGGGCGACCCCGGGATCGGCAAGTCCACCCTCGCCCTCCAGCTTGCCCATGGCGTCGGCTCGGCGGAGGCCCCGGCCCTCTACTGCGCGGGCGAGGAGTCGCCGGCACAGCTCGCTCTCCGGGCGGACCGGCTGGGCTGTCTCGACGATCGGGTGCTGGTGGTGGGGGAGACGGGGGTCGCCGGATGCCTGGAGGCCATCGCCGCCGCCCGCCCGCCGCTCGCGATCGTGGACTCGGTGCAGACGCTCGACGACCCGGACATCCCGGGGCATCCGGGCAGCCCCTCGCAGGTGCGCTCCGCGGTCACCCGCCTGATGGCGTGTGCCAAGGAGACGGGTGTGCCCATCCTGCTGGTCGGGCATGTGACCAAGGACGGGGCCATCGCCGGCCCCCGCACGCTCGAGCACATGGTCGACGTCGTCCTCTTCCTGGAGGGCGACCGCCACGGGGAGAACCGGCTCCTCCGCGGGCTCAAGAATCGCTTCGGCCCGGCGTCCGAGCTGGGCCTCTTCCGGCTCGCGGAGGCGGGGATGGTGGAGATCGGCAGCGCCGGGCGCGCCTTCCTGGACGAGCAGAGCCTGACCGTGCCCGGCAATGTGCTGACCGTGACCTCGGAGGGATCGCGGGCGCTGGTCGTCGAGGTGCAGGCGCTCACCGTGCCCGTCGGCCACACCATGACCCGGCGCACCGCCTGGGGCTTCGACCCGGCCCGGCTCACCCTGCTGGTGGCCGTCCTGCAGAGGCGGGCGCGGCTGCCGCTGGGCCAGCGTGACGTCTTCCTCAACTGCGCCGGTGGGGTGCGCCTGGTGGAGCCGGGGGTGGACCTGGCCGCGGCGCTCGCGGTGTGGGGCGCCGAGACCAATGCGGGCTGGGACCCCGGCACCGTCGCCATCGGGGAGGTCGGATTGGGAGGAGAGATCCGCCGGGTCCGCTGCCTGGAGGCCCGGCTTGCCGAGGCGGCGGCGCTGGGCATCCGGCATGCCGTGGTTCCCGCCGGGCAGGAGGCGCAGGTGCCGCCCTCGGTCGAGTGCCATCCGGTGAGCGACCTCCAGGGCGCCGCCCGGCTGCTCGTCCCGGCTCCCGGGCGACAGCGCTCGGTGCGCCCGGTGCCCCATTGGATGATGGAGGCACCTGAAACCGTCGCGTGACGAGGACGCCGTGAATCCAGCGGCCCCCGTCTCCCTGTGCTTCAATCGGTCAATGCTTGTTCCGCAGACCCCGAGGGTCCGGCGGGCCCGGACCCTCGCCCGGCTGGTCGGGGCGGTCACCGGGATGGTCGCGGGAGTCCTCTACGGCTCATACATCGTGCGCCAGTCGGGGGGCGTCCTCGTCAGCAGTGAGGGGGCTGCGCTGGCGGTGCTGCTCGGGACCGGGGTGGCCGGGTCGGCGGCGCTGGCGCTCGCCGCACCGCTGCTCACCGTGGACCCCTTCCTCTGGCTGGAGCAGTTCGTCGACCACGCGCCCGTGAGCGAGCTGGTCGGTGCCCTTGCCGGGCTCACCGCTGCGCTGCTGATCAGCGCCCTGGTCGCCGTCCTGCTCAGCCCGCTCCCCTGGGGCATCGGCTTCGTGCTCTCCGTCTCGCTGGCGTGCTGCCTCAGCTACGTCGGCATTCGCACCGGCACCCGCCGCCGCGACGCCTTCGTCGAGGCGGTGCGCCACCGCGGGGCGGTCGAGGTCAGCAGCGATGACCCCGCCCCTCAGAGCGGGGAGCCGATCGTCGTCGACACCTCCGTCCTCATCGACGGGAGGGTCGCCGATGTCGCTGCCAGCGGCTTCATCCAGGGCCGGCTGCTGGTCGCGGGCTTCGTCCTCGAGGAGCTCCAGAAGGTGGCCGACTCGGGCGACTCGCTGCGCCGCTCCCGCGGGCGCCGCGGACTGGCGGTCGTGGACGAGCTCAAGCACCAGGCCCACGTCATCTGCGAGGTCGTCGACCAGGATTTTCCAGGCACCCCCGAGGTCGACGCCAAGCTGGTCAAGCTGGCTCGCGCCCGGGGGGCGGCGCTGATGACCAACGACTTCAACCTCAACCGGCTCGCCAGCGTCCAGGGCATTCGCGTTCTCAATCTGAATGACCTGGCCAATGCCCTGAAGCCGATCGTCAGCTCCGGCGAGGGCTTCGACCTCACCATCGTCAAGGAGGGGAAGGAGCCCCACCAGGGGGTCGGCTACCTCGACGACGGCACCATGGTGGTGGTGGAGGGGGGCAGCGATCACGTCGACAGTCAGGTGCGCGTCACCGTGACCTCGGTGCTCCAGACCGCCGCCGGCCGGATGATCTTCGCGACCACCGCGGCCGACCAGCAGCGCCAGTCCGAGGAGGGGCGGCTCCGGGGGTCGCCGCGCCCGACCAGGGCGGGTTCCCGCTGAGCGTCGCGATCATCGTCCCCGCGGCGGGGCGCGGCGAGCGGGCCGGGACCGACAAGGTGTGGGCCGAAGTGGGAGGTCGCCCCCTCATCGCTCACGTCCTGGAGCGGCTGGCGGCGGTGGCGAGCGTGGAGACGATCGTGGTGGTCTGCCCCGTGGGCCGCCATCCCGAGGTCTCCGCGGTGGCCCGCGCTCTGGGGCTCTCCGGGGTTCGCTGCGTCCCGGGAGGAGAGCGCCGGCGCGACTCCGTGGCCGCGGGGCTGGGCGCGGTGGGCGACCCCGAGATCGTCGTGGTGCACGACGCCGCCCGCCCCCTGGTGTCGCCCCGGCTCATCGAGGCGGTGATCGCCGCCGCCCGCCTCCATGGGGCGGCCACGGCGGCCGTCCCGTGCGTCGACACGGTGAAGCGGGTGGAGGGAGGGATGGTCGTCGAGACCCTGCCCCGTGATGCCCTGGTGTCGGTCCAGACGCCGCAGGCGTTCGCCACCGGCCTCCTGCGACGTGCGCACGCGGTCGAACCCGACCGCGACGCCTCCGATGACTGCCTCCTGGTCGAGTGGCTGGGCGCGCCGGTGGCGGTGGTCCCCGGTGAGATCGGCAACCGCAAGATCACCCACCCCGAGGACCTGGAGTGGCTGCGCGGCCAGCTCCAGGGGAGCGGCCGCCGATGACGCTGCGGGTCGGGCACGGACTGGACGCTCACCGCCTGACGCCCGGCCGGCCGCTGATGCTCGGCTGTGTGCACGTCCCGGCTTCGGAGGGCCTGGCCGGCCACTCCGACGGCGACGCCGCGGCCCACGCCCTCGCCGACGCCTGCCTCGGTGCTGCGGGGCTGGGCACCATGGGCGAGCACTTCCCCTCCAGCGACGAGCGCTGGCGGGGGACGAGCGGGCGCGAGTTCCTCGAGCTGGTGGCCGCCAAGCTCGCCGGGGCGGGAGGGCACGTGCTGAGCGCCCAGGTGGCACTGGTCTGCGCCCGCCCGCGCCTGGCGCCCTTCTTCGCCGCCATGGGCGAGGCAATGTCGGCGGCGCTGGGGACGCCGCGGGGGACGGTGGTGGTCAGCGCCACGAGCGGTGACGGGCTGGGCGCCGCCGGCCGCGGGGAGGGCGTCCTGGCCTCCGCCGTGGCTCTCCTCGAGCTCGGCTGAGGCCTCCCCTCAGTCCCCCGGCCGGCTCTCGACGACCACCGAGCTGTGCACCCCGGCGTCGCTCACCAGCCAGAGCCTGAGGGTGCCGCCGTCCACCTCCGAGACCACCCGCACCCGGTCGCCGATGTCCATCGGCAGCCGGTGCTCGCATTCGGCGCTGACCGGGATCCAGCCGGGCAGGCGCAGCGCCAGCTCGTCCTCCACCGCCTCCCAGTACGCCGCGTTGTTGACGTGGCCGACCACGTCGAGGTCGGTCACCCGGAGGGCCCAGGGCCGGCCCTCGACCCCGGCGGGCGGCGCGGGGTGGAAGAGGCGGGCAGACACCTGGCGGGCGCCGTTGCCCCAGATCCGGTCGAAGCGCTCGGAGAGGGTGGCGGGGCGGCCGCTGCCCCTCTGCAGCGCGACCCAGAGGACGGCGCTCTCCACGTGGCCGCCGGCGTCGCCGTGGGCGGAGGTGCGGCGCTCTGCCCAGCGCGGGCCGGCACCGGAGCAGAAGGTGCGGTACGCGACCCGCTCCAGGTACGAGGGCCAGCGCCGGATGGAGAAGGCGGACCGCCGCACCACCCAGAAGATCGGCTCCTCGCCCATCCCGGAGTCCTCGCTGTCGTCGGTGGCGATGTCCTGGAGGTGGCGGGCCAGGGCGTCGAGGCGGAGACGGCCCCGCTCGTCGGCGTCGCCCAGGCGGACCACGCGGCTCGCCTCGAAGACCCGGACCTGCGGGCCCGGGGCAAGCGGGGTGGCCGCCAGCACCCCGCCCGGCTCGATGACGCTCACCGGGCCAAACTAGCGGATCGGCGCGGGCTCACGCTCGCGTGGATATCCTTGAGCGCCCATGACCCTCCGCCTCCACGACACCCTCAGCCGCCGGCTCCAGACCGTGGAACCCCTGGAGCCCGGGCACGTTCGCCTCTACACCTGCGGGCCCACGGTGTGGAACCGGGCCCATATCGGGAACTTCCGCACCTTCCTCTTCGAGGACGTCCTCCGCCGCTGGCTGGAGCGCAGGTTTCCCCGGGTCACCCACGTCATGAACCTCACCGACGTGGACGACCGCCTGATCCGCAACGCCGGCGAGCACGGGCACGACCTGGCCGAGGAGACCGCCCCCTGGATCGACGGCTTCTTCCGTGACGTCGACACCCTGGGCATACGGCGGGCCCACCACTACCCGCGAGCCACCGCCTACATCGAGGAGATGGTCGCCCTCATCGAGCGCCTGGATGCGAAGGGGGTCACCTACCTTGGCGAGGGCGGGATCTACTTCCGGATCGCCGGCTTCCCCCGCTATGGGGCGCTCTCGGGGATCCCCGCCGCCGGGCTGGTCGCCGGGGCGAGCGGACGCGTGGACGCCGACGATTACGCCAAGGAGGACGCCCGCGACTTCGCCCTCTGGAAGGCCGTCGATCCCCACGCGATCGGCTGGGACACCCGCATCGGCCGGGGGCGTCCCGGCTGGCACATCGAGTGCTCGGCGATGAGCATGGCCCTGCTCGGGGAGAGCTTCGACATCCACTGCGGCGGGGTCGACAACATCTTCCCCCACCACGAGAACGAGATCGCCCAGTCGGAGGCGGCCACCGGAGTGCCCTTCGTGCGGATCTGGTGCCACGCCGAGCACCTGACCATGAACCGGGAGAAGATGGCCAAGCGGCTGGGCAACTTCCGGACCATCCCCGATCTGCTCGAGGCCGGCTACCGCGCCTCGGCGATCCGCTACCTGCTCATCACCGGGGCCCACTACCGGCGCACGCTGGATTGGAACGAGGAGCCGCTCCGTGCCGCCGACGAGGCGGTCGACCGGCTGCGCGAGTTTCGCGACCGGGTCCGGGCCCTGGGGGACGGCAGCGGCGGCGAGGAGATCGGGGCGCGGGCGGATGCCGCGGCCGAAGCCTTCGCGCGGGCCATGGACGACGACCTCAACGTCCCGGAGGCGGTAGGACATCTCTTCGCCGCCATTCGCGATCTCAACCGCCTGCTCGACACGACCACCCCCTCCGCCGCGGCGCGGGCACGGCTGACCAACCTCGTCGAGCAGGCGGACGACGTGCTCGGCGTGCTGCCGCTGGTCGACCGGGAGCGCGCCGGCTCCGAGCTGGGCGCGGAGGTGGAGGCGCTGCTCGCCCGGCGGGTGGCCGCTCGCGAGGAGCGCGACTTCGCCGGCTCCGACCGGATCCGCGTGGAGCTGCTCGAGCGCGGCATCATCGTCGAGGACACCCCTCAGGGACAGCGCTGGAAGCGCGCCTGAGGGCGCCCTGCCGAGGCTGCACAGCACAGGTGGACATCCTCTACGGCCGCAACCCGGTGCGCGAGGCGCTGCGCGCCGGCCGGCCGGCGCGCAAGCTGGTCGTCGCCGAGGGGCTGGAGGACGAACCCCGGCTCCGGGAGATCCTTGCCCTGGCCGCCGAGCGCGGCATCCCGGTGGAGCCCGCGGCGCGCCGCCGTCTGGACGATATCGCCCACACCGAGCACCACCAGGGCGTGGCGGGCTACTTCCACGGCCGGCCGCCACAGCGGCTGGAAGACGTCCTGGAGAGCGTCCGCCCCCCGGCCCTGCTGCTGGTCCTGGACGGGGTCCAGGATCCCCAGAACCTGGGGGCCCTGATCCGGAGCGCCGAGGCGGTCGGTGCCGACGCCGTGATCGCGCCGGCGCATCGGGCGGCCGGGCTGACCCCGGCCGCGGTCAAGGCATCCGCCGGCGCCAGCGAGCACCTCGCGGTCCTCAGCGTTCCCAACCTGGCCCAGGCCCTGGCCCGGATCGGGGAGGCGGGCATCTGGCGCGTCGGCCTGGCCGCCGAGGCGGAGGAGCGCTACGACCGCGTCGATTATCGCGAGCCCACGGCGATCGTCATCGGGGGGGAGGGAGAGGGGCTGCGCCAGCTCACCCGCCGGAGCTGCGACCGCCTGGTCTCCCTGCCCATGGTGGGGCAGGTGGCGTCGCTCAACGCCGCCGCGGCGGGGGCGGCCATCCTCTACGAGGCATTCCGCCAGCGGGGCTTCGCGGCTCGATGAGCCGCGTGGTCGTCGACGGCTACAACATCGTCCATGCGTGGCCGGACCTGGCCCAGAGCCTGCGCTCGGAGAGCCTGGAGGACGCCCGCCGCCGCCTGGTGACCCGCCTCGCCGAGTACCGCGCCAGCACCGGCAACGAGGTGCTGGTCGTCTTCGACGCCCGCCGGCGCACCCCGGGCAGTGCCGACCGCGAGGTGGTGGAGGGGGTCGAGATCCGCTACGGCAGCAGCAGGGAGAGCGCCGACCATGTCATCGAGCGCCTCATGTACGAGGCCTCCCGCCACGGCGGCATCCCGGAGATGATCCTGGCCACCGACGACCACCTCCAGCGCGACCTGGTGCGGGGGATGGGCGTCCCCACCATGTCGGCGCGCGCCCTGCTCATCGAGGTGGAGCGTGCCGAGGGCGAGCGCTCCGGCGAGATCCGCCACCGGGTGGAGCGGCTGGCCGCCGACGACCGGATCGAGAGCCGCATCGACCCCGAGGTGCGCCGCCGGCTGGAGGCGATCCGGCGCGGTGACGCCGAGGGAGAGGCGCAGGCGCCGGCGCCTCCGCCGGATGGCCCGCCGGCTCCGCCCGCCGATCGACCCCCCATGCGCTGGCGCCGGCTGCGCTAGGGGGCATCCGGGCGCCGTCCAGACACTCCCTCCTCGATGGCTACAATGCCGGGGATGAGGGGCCGAGGCCTGCTGGCCATGAATCCCATGTGGGACAGAGCGCGCTCGGATGCGGAGCGCTCGGTCGCCTTCGTCACCTCCGGGCTGGCGCTGGCATTGGTGATGCTGGCTGTGTGCATCGTGATCCGCCCCGAGAGTCTGCGTGTCAACTACGGCTTCAGCTACCTCGGCGTGAACACGGATACGATCGTGCCCTACGCCGTCGCCCTTCTGGGTGTCGCCTTCTGCATGTGGCGGGCTTCGGATCTGGTGACCGAGTTTGACCACAGCTCGATCATCGGCCCCGCCATGAAGATCATGGCTGTGCAATTCATCGGCCTGCTGCTGACGCCGTACACCCGCTTTGACGGCCCCCATATACTCTTTGGGTCCACCCTGTTCCTGCTCCAATTGGGATTGGCGTTTCTGGCCGTCAGATGGATCGGCGGCGGCGACCGGCACGTCCCTCTGCTCACGGGCATCATGGTGTTGAGCGGCCTGGCGGCCGCCTATTTCCTGCCGCAGTCGCGGGGCTTCGAGCTGCAGGCGCAGCTGGTCTGGCAGCTGGCCTTCTGGGGGCTGTTCGTCAAACTCCTGCGCGGCGTGCAGCTGCAGCCGGCCAACGCCGTCTGAGCGCGCCGGCCGCGGCCGAGGTAGGGTTGTCGAGGCCTCTCACGGCCCGGGCCGATGTAGCTCAGCTGGTAGAGCAGCCGCCTTGTAAGCGGCAGGCCGAGAGTTCGAGTCTCTCCATCGGCTCCGCTCCCTACAAAATTGCCAAAACGGCTAATAGCAGCAATTCGCCGCGCGCCCACTGGACGCGGGCAGGAGTGGGACCCCCCCCGGTTCCGGGGCGGAGCGCGGCACGGGCCGCGCTGAGCACCCCACTGCCCGGGCTCCCGCGGTGGCTGTCGCGGCCCGGTGCCGCAGCGGCTGGCACGCCGACCATCGGGTAACATCAGCCGGTTCGGTGGCCCGGCCCAAGTGGCTCAGAGGTAGAGCAACGCCTTGGTAAGGCGTAGGTCGTGGGTTCGATTCCCACCTTGGGCTCCA